>Ga0310344_10000179_pt1 | contig 53241 bp, 43 predicted proteins | sample HC15DNA20200_MG_FD_203801 | JGI IMG/M metagenome (GOLD analysis project Ga0310344, IMG submission 203801) | Marine microbial communities from station ALOHA, North Pacific Subtropical Gyre - HC15-DNA-20-200_MG | ecosystem: Environmental > Aquatic > Marine > Oceanic | place: Pacific Ocean: North... | reverse complement strand
GAAAGCCTGGCCTACCGGGTGAGCCCCCAGCCCCAGAGGTGTTGAGGAGGATTCGAAGTTTGATCCGTTGATGAGTACAACTTCGTGGAAAGATACTGATGCAATGGCGCCTGAAACAGCTTCTAAGTTAGTGTTCCAGTCGAAGAATGTCCCGCCTTCTACAAGGAACCGGATTTCGACCGGTCCGCTTGCTGCGAGGCCATTTCCCTGAATTGAGAAAGACCAAGCAATTGAGGATCCTCGTGGTATTGTCACCTTGTCTAGGCCTCCTTGAATGGACCATCCCCCTGGAAGAGACCTAGCAATAGGGGTTAGTACGAGTTCTCGGTTACCCTGGTTGTAAATCTGTATGGACATCTCGTGAAGAGAGTCTGCAGGGACCCCTGTCTCATTTCCTCCAGAGTCCGGGATAAACTCAACTGAATCTATTGGGTCGATAACAAGTGGTAAGTCGTAAGACCAGACCTCCGAGCTTACTCTGGACTTGACCATGAACTGGGCGTAGAATGTTGTACCTGCTTCCAGCATGACTCCTGGTGGGGTTATTGTAATTCTGGCTGTGATCGATCCGTCCTTGATTAGGGTCCCTGTCGAACCCTGACTGGATCCTTGGAATGGGCCTAGCTCCAGTAGTCCAACACCCCAACCAGCTGGAGGTGAAATTTCAATGTCGTACGTCTGCGCACCGTTTCCTTTGTTGTATACTTCCACAGAGGTATTTGTAAGGTCGAAAGAATCCACCTGAATCATCTCGGATGGTAATGAGATCTCTGGCTTAGCGAGAACAGGGACGTCGAAGAAAATCTCCAGCTGTGACTCTACATCGAAGTCCTCGTCATTGGCAGTGATGACCATCGAGTAAGTCCCTGGATCAGGAGGTGCTGGGTGAACAAGTGTCAGGTTGACTGTAGTTGAAGCGGCCGGACCGAGTTCCACGTAATATTTGTCGAAGGTCTTGAACCAGTCGAAGGTGGCTCCGTCGATAGTCCTAGTAGGGCTGGAGGCCTCTATGCTGGCGTTCGTGTCGAACAGGCCAAGGTTTGTCATTACAATCTCCCATCTAGTAGTGGTGTCAGAAGCGTCCTGAAGGGTAAGCCAAGGCGATTCGGATGAAGCTTGGATTCCCGGAGCGCTGACTTCTATTGACTCGATTAGTAGGTTGTTGTCCTCGTAAAGCTCCTCCAGCTGGTCGTTCGGATCAATCTCAATGCGAATCTCAGAATCTCCCTTGTCGGATACCTCAGGAGTCCACAGCCACTCAAGGGTGACCTGTTCTCCAGGACTCATTCCGATGGACTTGGTTTCTACCAGGTCCCCGTTAACGTGTGCGTTGACGAAAACCTCTGCGAATGATCCAGACCCTTGATTTATCACCGACAATGAGAAGGTGGTCTGCTCACCTACTTGCGGTATGGGAGTGGAAATTTCAAATGATCCGGGTACGATTGCCGGGTCTGGAGTTAGGTCGTTCACATTTACTCCTCTTACAGCGATAGAGAAAGGCTGGTAAGTCCTACTACCTCCATGAGCGGAGTCCTTGACCTTGACGTTCCAAATTCCGGTTTGCGCTGAGTCTATCAGCACCACTTCGACGTTATTCTTGCTGTCTTTGGAACCTCCCGTAGTAGATTTTCCGTTCGTGAAATCGTTTCCGAGGTAGGTTACCGCGCCTGTAGGAGACGTTACCTCAAGATCTAGGTCATTCCTAAGCTGGGTTCCTGAGAATGTTGAACCTGGGTAATCAGACCAAGCAAGAACAATCTTTAGCGGCTCCCCGGAACGAGTAACGTCGAAGTTGTAGGATGCTTCTTGACCGCTTGAAAGGCGAGTCCTGTCGTCTACGAAAATCCCGACGTCACCGAATTCGCTGTCTGGTAACAGGGTGTTAACGAGATTCAGCCTCCCCCATCCTTCATCGTTGTTTGGGATATCCCGAGTTCCCATGTCCTCCGCCCCTAGGATTAGCATGGCCTTCACGAGCGCCCCTTGCGGATCCGGTCTCTGTGCAATTTCCATCAGATATTCACGGACCAAAGCCGATGCACCTGCTGCAACGGGGGTGGCCATCGAAGTTCCACTGTACTCCACATACCATTGGTCATTCAGATTGTCAGGAGCATCGGATGCCTCTTGTGCCTTGCAAGACCTAACGTAATCGCCGGCTGCAACAATGTCTGGTTTTATCCTCCCATCGTCAGTCGGCCCCCTGCTGCTCCAGTAATACATCTCATCTTCAGCTGTGGCGCTGTATCTGTTTACGTGGGCCCCCACTGTGATTACGTTCTTCGCAGTGCCTGGTGGGGAGATGCCGTCGTCTCGCTCATTTCCTGCTGCGAATAGAACTGTCATCCCATCATAGGTCCAGTACTGATCCCAAGTAGAGGTCCGATCATCGGCGTCCTCGGACTGGGTGGTGTAATCTCCTCCGGAATTCCAACCCCCCCAGCTGTTTGTGTGAATCCTAGCTCCTCCTGAGCTGTATGCAGAATTCAATAGAGAATAGATTCCCGGACTGGAAAGGGCACCGGTATCCTGGTCTTCCATGGCCTGCATGTACAACTCTGCCTCGGGGGCGACCCCTGCGTAGGTCGAGGTTCTGAATCCAGACCCAAGTACTGTGCAGGCTACGTGAGTGCCGTGCCCGTCGCTTGGATCAGAGGTTGATCCGTCGTTTGCAACGTCTATTCTCTGAACTATTCTACCTCCAAAGTCCCCATGGTCGTGATCGATTCCTGAGTCTGCTACAGCTACAATCTGATCGCTTCCATTCAGACCAGTGAAGAAGTAATCTTCCACTGATCCGACCCCGCTGTGTGAACGGGCTAGGTTGTTTGATGTGATTAGTAGAGGGATGGGGGATAAGAAAGCCACTTCTGGTTTCATAGCCAATTCGTAGACCGAAGATGGGTGGGCATTTCCGAAGTGGATTCCTTGTACGGGAGACCAGGTCCCCGAGAGGTATTGAGAGGCAGTATTCCCTAGAGACCCCCCAAGTCCTAATCCGGGGGAGTCTAGCCTAACCAAATCGGAATCCTTCCAACCGATCATCTCGACGTCAGAAGTAGTCTGTAAGTTCCAAAGTAGATCGTCTATGATGAGGGCCAGTGGGACCGAATGACTTGATGTAAGGAATGGAAGTCCTTTGACTGTATCGAGCTCTTTGCTGGAGCCCTGTAGTAGGAAACCAGATGGTGGGATTGTTGTTCTTACTGCTACCTCTGCAGCCTCTAATATTCCAATCCTAGCATCCCACAAACCTGTCTCCGGTGAAATAATCACCATCAACAGATCTGGTCTTGGCTCCCTTAGAATCTCAGGGATTGTCTCCCTTAGAACTAGTCCTTCTGAGGTAAATGTCCCAATCGAGGAGTCGGCCCAAGGTCCTCGATGACCCTCTGAACCATCGACTACCTTGGGAGCTCCTAAATCTCTGATACTGTTTGGATCTGGTGAGATCTCAATCCTTGTGTGTTCTGGAAGTAGATTGTTCTCTGATTCGGGTGATTCTACCTCGACCTGAGTCGTCAAAGGGAAGGTGGAAGAAAGAAGGATTACTAGAACGAGAGCTGAAATCTGCTTCTGCATAGAATCTTCCCTCTTTGTACTCGCTTTGATACTATGGGTCACTCGTAGTTTAGGTGCTGGAATTGCCTAGAAGAACTCGAACTTCGCCTCGTCCACGAAAGCCTCCCTGGTCCACTCCCCGACATTGTGAGACCAAGTTTGGGGACCCTTCTCACCACCGTAATAGCGGTATTCAAGGGTCACCTCGATTACGTACTCCTCCCAGACCGATTGACCCAGTACCACCATTTCCAAGTCATCAGATGGGGTATTTGAGATGGAACTATGAGCGGGAAGCTCAGAAATGTAGAAGTCGTGTCGGTCAATCTCCGTGCCATTGTGAGCAAGGAACCTCAAGGTTACGCTGACGTCCTCAATCGTCCTGCTTCCTTTGTTGTCTAGCTCTGCAAGAACAATATGCCCCGAACCTGATTGCATGTATGCTACCTCAACATCCACGTTGTCATAGGGAATGACCCAGATTAGTACAAACAATGATGAAAGGAAGAGAATCAGGGCCACTATCGAGGCGAATACAACTCTGGATGGCGTGACGACATCGGTTACGTCGCCGAGTTTCTCAAGAATTACGTGGGCTTTTTCTGAATCGCTATCAGTGGCCTTCGCCAGTATTCCACCGGGATTTGCCATCAGGATCCGCCCCCTAAGGTTGCGATTACTGTAAGAAGTCCTGAAGAAACTGGCTCAGGGGCCATCCAGTGGCTGGTGGATCCAGATATACCTGGTATCTTGTTCAGTAGAGAAAGGTCAGAGGCGAATCCGTTGACTCCCAAAGTTGTACCTGATGGAATTCCACCTGTAACCTGTGCATCTAGCATCACTCCTCGGAGGTCTATATCCACCCCATTGACCTCTGCAGAAGCTCTAGCTGAGATAATTATCCGTCCTCCCTGAACGTCAGAAACCTCGATGATCTGGTAGCCGGGAATCTCGGCAGAAATTCTTCCAAACTCGTGAATCTGGATATTAGCGCTCTTCAATCCCTCGCCCAGTGCCTCCATCTCGTCAAGCATCACTGGCGGCATTGTGGGGATCCCAGTAGCACGGAAATACAACCTTTCCACTCCGTCCCCTCCTGATCTGATGTTTAGTCCGAAAGAGTCGGTGGGTTTCACGGATAGTCTGTCCGAGAGTCCCTCTGCTAGCAGAACAATGTCTCCTCTGCTGTTTATCGCTCTGCCTTTTGCCTCGATGTAAAGTGACATACCCTCACTTGAGGCTGAGAAGTCAAGGGTTGGTAGTCCTTGGAATGCAAGATTCTTGGTAATGTCGAAATTCAAATCTGGTTCAGTTGTTAGGTTCATGGAACCAGGCACCTGAGTTAGGAACATCGTTGCAGGCCACCACGAGTCCTCCATCCACTGCATCTGCTGGATCATAATCGAGCCCACGCCTATGTCATTCACCCTGTACTGATCGGGAACTGTAACATCCATTGAGATTGCAGTTCCAAGGCTGGCTTGAATCTCTACAGATTCCGGAATATCCTGAACCATGAGCTCAGTCCTGCTTCCAGCTTGCCTGTCGATTAGCTGAGCGTGGAACCAATCTAGTCGGTTTGACATTGAATAAAGGGTTGATGTCGATGTCTCAGTGATCCCCCCTACTGTCTCTATTCGGAATATTGAGTCGAGTAGCACGGATGTTGGCTCGCCCACCTGCAGTCCTTCTATAGTCAGGAATAGATCTTGACCGTTTACACCCTTGGAGGCAATAATCAGCTCTGAGTTGTGAGGCTTCCAGCCTTCAAGACCCAGGGAGATTGCCCAGGATTCCCCATTAGGGATTGAGTTTCTCGAGACTGACAGATCCACCTGTGCTGGAAGGTTTGGAATCCAAGTCTTAAGGTGAAACCCATCATTTATTCCCGTTGTCGCCGAGTTAAGTGACATCCCATGAACCCACTCGGGCTCCTCGACTGATTGGGCCCCCATTGAAGACTCTATTATTAGGTCAAACTCTGAGTTTGCATCTAACCCAAGAGAGAAGGAGAAGTTGTCGTCCTCCGAGGCTGAACCGGTGGAAATATCCGTTGTTATTCCCGATAGAACGCCATTTACCGACTTTCCGAGATTTGCGAATCCACCGATGAAAAATGCCACTCCAGCTAGACCCCGGGAGGAGTTTAGTTCCGGAATCTCGAGAGACGGGCCTGCCCCGGAGCCTGTGGGAATTTGTACAGAGAGGCTAGATGGAAGAGGGTCTATCTCTGCCATGACAGTCAATGGAAGGTGTTCGCTAGTAGGGGCGTTTCCTATGTTTATCATCATGGCGTTTCCACCTTCGATTGTTGCGAATGCGGTACCCAGTCCCGATTGGCCAGATGCGCCCTCCTCTGCAGGAGGGATCCACCCAACCTCGCTCAATCCAGAAATAGTCGCTGATAGTGACGAGGTGTCATTTAGGGGGTCGTGGTGGAAAAGAAAGTGGTCTCCATCCATAGTGAGTGGGTCAGAGGAGTCGCTTAGTTGGGCTTCGATGAGTTGGATGGGGGATTGGGAAGACCAAGACATCACTGTACCGGTTGTAGATGAGAAAGCCTGGGGGAAGCCAGTGATTCGCGCTGCCTGTCTCTGTTTCCCATCGAAACCAGAGTAGACTATCGAGCCAATTGGGGAAGCAGAAGAGTAATCCACACCCTGGGGGGTTGCGGAAACCGTGATGTTATTTGGAAGGTCTGAAAACCAAGCTGATTGGTATGCTGATGCTTCAATTGATCCCGTCTCGTGGCTGATATAGGTCATCTGAATGGGTTCATCTGAGATGGTGTCCAAACTGAAGTCCTGTCTTGATGATGAGTTAGAATCCACGAAAGAGAAGGACTGGAGTCCTGAGAAGTTTATACTAGCTGCAACGGGGACAAGCGGGTCCTTCAATCCTTGATCTGTCTGGATCTGGCCCAATCCCCTGTCCAGTGCCAAGAGAAGGTGATTACCGGAGACCTGGGGATGATTCGAAGAGCCGATTTGCATCAACAAATTCTGAATTGGGAATTGGTTGCGTGACTCTAGCCAATTGTCCGTCAATAGCAAGTAAATTTCTCTTCCAGAGAGTCCTCCTGATCCAACACTTCCACTTATGACCTCTACTACCGTTGAAGGGATATCATTGAGCACGTTTCCGACATCCAGGAATAGATCGACGACGTTCAGGATAACTGAGTCAACTATCTTGGAAACAAAATCCAAGTTATCTCCCGAGTCCAATGACTCGTCGGATTGGTCTGATCCTCCTAGGCCAAAGGAGCCGTAGACGGCAACAGCGGTAGGAATCTGATCCGCGTAGATGTGGATTCTCCTGTGATCCTCTGCAGATCCGCCTCTGGAAAACCAAGAATCGTAGTCCAGTGACTGGATTGGCTGAACTGACCTTACTATCACTAAACTATCTGGAGGGTTTGCCGGGTTTATCGGCAGGGTGGGGTCATCCACGTTCTGGCTATTGTCACGAGTGAAGTTTTTGATGCCGATGATTAGCCCCAGCCTGTTTGGGATGCTGCCTGGCAATTCCGGTTGGTCAGCTGATCCCAACATCCTGAAAACTCTCTCAATCTGATCGTCGGTGAGAGACCCCGCTGGCATCCCCCTTAGCCAACCGATCGAATCGGTTGTGTTCCCGAATGAGCCGTCGGACTCAGTTGAGGGTAGATTCGAACGGTCCTCGTGGAAGTGGATATGTAGATCTGACCTGCGGTCTGCCCAGTACTCAATCGTAGTCAGACTCTTCTCACCTTGCATACCTGCAGAGGAAGGTAGAACGCTGTCAGTTCTAATCACTATTTCAGCGGAGCTGGGCAGTAGGCTTGACTCTGAGTAGGGATGGAAACGCGCTTCCAGATATGCCAGTTCCCACATCCTTCTGTTGGAGTTGTCATCAGGAGGGGAGAAGTGGATATAGCCGAATCCTGCTGAGACTCCACAAGATATTTCCAGCGAGCTCCTAGTGTAAAGCTCAGAGGAGTTGTAGCTACTCGAGCACTCGTCCTGTCCACCGTTGTCGAACCTAAGAGAGTAGGGGGAGGAGATTGCAGCGAAGGAAATGCCGGATTCTGAAGGAGAGTCCCCAATACCAAGAGTTAGGAGAGCCAATAGGGCTTCACCGAACCCGAATGCGGCCTCGGATAGGTCGAAGTAGAACCTCTCAATACCCACTTCGAACTTGAAGTCATTTGGTGGTGTGGTGAATCTTGAGTCAATGACCCAAACGTACGTTTCCCCCTCCCCAAGATTCAGAATACTTCCAGTATCAGAATAGGTGAACGCCTTGATCAATGAGACGTGGAGGGAGTCCATTTGCTCCCAATCTGGGTCCGAGGCGCTGTTCCCTATATCACGTACTGTGAACTCTATTCCCGGTTCGATCCAGAGGGTGTCTCCCTCTATCCCCCAACCGCCGACGAACTCGACATCTACCTTCAGACCAACCTGAATGTCGTCATCGCCATCATCGTCCACATCTACTGAATGAAGGAGTGCTTCTGTGTTTGTGTTCAGTATCGAGAAGAGTGATGCAGTGAAGGAAACTACCTCGATTTTCTCTGTGACGTTCCCATTTTTGTCTTCGTACTGGGTCCAAATGACATAGTCTGTGATGTTGAAAAGGGTCTGCCAGATGTTCTCTACGAATCCAGGGGGCCTGTTACTACTATTCAGCAATAGATCGTAAGGTGCGGGATGTTTCGGTGTAGGGGGGGATGTATTGATCATGGAAAGTCCATCAATAGAAGGTCCTGCTTCTGAAATAGGGCTTGAGTGGTCGGAAGATTTCACAGAATCCCTAATTGATTGTATTCGTGGTTCCGCAACTGGTGAAACCGAATTGGAGTCTAGGAATTCGCCCCTCTCATCTAGCATTTGACCTAATTCGTCTAGTACTCCGAAATCTCTAGATTCTACTCTGGGCTCTCCGTTGACATTTGATAATGGGGAAAACAGCGGCAAGAGCAGTGTAATGGCTAGAAGAATGGTGATTTTGCTCGGGGAGCTGCTATACGAATCCCTGCTGTGTTCTCGGCCCATTCTGAGTCGCACCTCCTAGAGGTGCGCTATATGGTATTGCCCTGCTCGTACGTGCGACTATCACTGTTTCACTGTACGTGCCGAAAGCTGACCAGCTCCTCAGAACCACAGTAAGGGCAGTTCGTGTATGCCGCTTCTACCCCCTTTGGTAGGACAATCGCAAATGGACGAGAGCATTGCTCACATTCCTTCCTTACTTTAGTACCCTCCATTTCCCCTGGATCGGGTTTTGTTGGCGTATCTTGTAGGTCATTCAACAGACTTGAGTCTGACGCTTTTGGAGAAGTTTCCTGAGTTGTTTTCTCAACTTCCAGTAGGTCCATCAAGTCAGTTTCCTGATTGGTTCTTCTAGGCATTTCTGTAGGTGCCTGGAAAGGGGAGGAAGAAGACCCGCCCCCCCACATCTGCATCTGTGACTGAGTAGATGGCTGGGGAGGATTTTCGTCTCCCTCTACGGCCTCAGGTTCCGTTAGTTTTTCCATTCTTCGGACCACGAACGTGTTGAACGCATATACCCCAACCACTACCAGAACGGAAAACAATACTACAGAGATTATTGCAATGGTAATCAGCCCGCTACCGTCTTCTGTTTCGGGGGATTCAACTAGTACCAGAATCTCGGCGTAAGAAGCTAGACCTGCATCGTTCTCAACCTTGCAAAATACGGTATTGGGACCAGGTTCACTGAACTTGTAAATTAATTGGGGGCCATTGAACTGGATCTCGTTTTCAGTGCCTTGCTCAATCGTCCAAGTGTAATCTATCCGTTCTGACTCGTTATCTTGAGCGAAGATTTGCAGGATTATTGGATCTCCCGAAATAACCTCAATTTGTGACTCGTAATACGCGATCTCTGGAGCAGTAACATCGATGAAAATTACTTGGAAATCTTCCGTAGTGTTCCTCCCGGACTTGTCAACAACAACCAGAGAGACGGTGTGAGGTCCTGCGGAGTAGCCATCACTGACGTCTAGGAACAGAGTTGAGCTGGGCTCTGTGACGGAGTAGTTTGACCACACCACTGTTCCATCTATCAACCAATCGAGGCGTTCTACGCCCCAGTTGTCTGTGAAAGTTGCGCTGACGACCAACTGCTCTCCGAATCCCTTTGTAATCTGACCTGTGACTCCCATGGAAACAACTGGGTCACTCGTGTCCAAGACTGTGACAACTCTGGTGTTGCTAGCAGACCTTGAGTCTACAGAAGTAGCCGAAAGACGCACAGTGTAATTCCCGGGAGCTTCCCAAACGTGCTCAATTGTGGCCCCATTGGCATCGGGGGTTCCGTCATTGTTGATATCCCATGAATAGCCTGAGTCCAGAATCTGGTGCGACTTGTTGGGTGTTTCCAAGGCTGACAGAGTGACGGTAGAACCTACGTCCACGCTGTCAAGATCTGTTGGGCTCGAAATTGTGGGTTCCAGAATTGGTGTTAGAGTTACAGTGACTGTAACTGCCACCATGGAGTTCCCGGCCCCACCGCCACCCGGACCAGGTCGGTTATCCACCACTATGTAGAGGTCCTCCCCATTGGTTTCGCTTGCCTCCCACGGAAGGTACCTCTCGTTGCTGACCTGCAGCATGTCTGCAGAGACTATTCTGAGAGAGGATGACCAGTTTGAAGAGGGGGAGTAGTAAGAGAATGCCGTCTCTGTCATGATGAAAATATCAGGGAATCCCTCCATTGTTCGAGCATGGATCTCTACGAAGGTGCCCTCATCGACAGGAAATGGGCCATGGACTACTGAGTAATCACCAGGGCTTACTCTGTGTATGGAGTCAGAGAGGGTGAATTGCTGGGGGTCTATCACTCCTCCATCTAGAGTGATTTCTGCCGGTTGACCACCTTGTGACCCCTCTCCCGAGTCCTGTGGGTGGGCTAGGTTATCAACCACCAGGTACCATCTAGTTGAGTCTCTGTCACCCGGAACCTCCCAATGCCACTCTCCTGAGCCGCTGAAGGACTCGAAAACCGATTCCGAAACCCACACTGAGTCTAGTCTGTATGATTGCTCGTTCTGGTAAACTGAGACTGTGTTTGAGGGAAATAGGAAGATATCAATCTCCTCATCAGAGGAGATATCGAAGAACAGTGTCGTACCTGGATCGTGGACTCCTAGATCAACCCTGATGCATGCCTGATCGCCAAGACTCCAATTTCCTGGAAGAGATTCGAGGTTGGAGTTTGAACACGAAATCACCCCTTTTGATGACGAAGCCCCCGCGATGGAAGTAGTTGTCAGGAGAAGGGCGACAACGAAAAATTGTGACCAACGCATCGAGCGGCCGTTCGCCCCTTCCTTTTGAACGGTATCGGAGTCGCGTTCGCGTTTGCTCGGTAGAAAATCTAGAGTTTTCGAGGGATTGGGGTTTGTGGGAACCATCGGAGAATTACCACATCTCCCACCGACTTAACCCAGTTCCAAGGGACAGCTACGTGAGTCCTACCCTCCACTAGGGACTCGGGAGGATCTGAAACGAATATGTGAGTGCATGACCAACTGTTGACGTCGACAACCGTGTCGTGAACGGTCCCTAGTAGCCTTCCATCGGGAATGATTACGGGAAGGCCTCGGATCTCCGACGCGTGGCGGTCCGCCATACCTAGTTGCCAGTCATCATAAGGCATCAATATGACGGAGTAACTGTTTACTTCCCTCGGTTCTTGTTCGCCTTTAGGCTCGGTCGGAGCTTCTCGGCTCCCTTGCCCTTGTTCAGCAGTCCTCGCCCTCTCTTTCCAGCCCCAGTCTTTCCTCTGAAGACCCTGCCACGATGGCTTGAACCGCTGGACACCCATCCCAGGTCCTTGTCAGACTTTATCGCTGGATGCGAGGGGTCTAGAAGAATAATCTCGTAGAACTTGTTCTTCCCGTCCTCTCCAACCCAGTATGAGTTCAACACCTCCATGTTTGGGTACCTCCTGGCAGTTCTCTCCTCTGCCATTCTCTGGATTGACTTGCCCATCGTGATCTTCTTGATTCCAGCCTTGGAGGGCTTTCTCTTCATGTGGACCTTACCCTTTCTCAGACCACCGCGTCTAACCCTTGTCCGTACCATGACCACACCCTGCTTGGCCTTGTAGCCGACTCGGCGTGCCGCATCGATTCTGGTCGGCTTGTCTATTCGAACGAATACCGGTTCCCTCCTCCAACCGGCCATCCTGTCACCACGGTAGCGAGAAGGTAGGTTCTCCTTGGGCCGCTTCCAGACCCCACTGATGTGTTTATGCAGCCCCATTGACAGACCTCTAGCGGCACGCCGACCTAGAACTCATTTATGAGCCTGCTTGCACCTTATCGAAGCGGTGATTGAGCAACAAGTCGAAATTGCGATGGTTGAGCGGAGTTCTCTGAGGGGTCACGAGGAGGTAATTCCGTCCAACTTGGAGAGTAGGATTTCCAAGATTCTCGACAAGGGATTCTACAAGCCGATAATCGTAGATGAGGCTTCGCTAGTAATTCTAGACGGTCACCACAAATGGACTGCTGCAAGGATTCTGCAGCTAGACAGGGTGCCAGTCATCAAGGTCCAGTACATCTCTGATGACTCCATCCTGGTTGACGTTTGGCCCGAATGCGAAAAAGAGGCCATTACCAAGGAGGAAGTTCTCAAGATGGGGATGTCCGACGGGGTTTTCCCCCCCAAGACGAGTCGTCATAGCTTCTCCTTCAGCGTCCCTTCGATTCGAATTCCACTGGACGAACTTAGGGATTAGTTGCCCGCGCTCCCGGACTTGAACCGGAGTCCGATATCGGATGACCTGATCAGGCTTCTAAGGTGTGCTGCCTCTGCCGCCCTGACCTTAGCCTCCTGAGAACAGAACTTGTCTCGAATGCAAGAACCAAGGCACAGAGTTGGAAAATGCAGAAGACGATATTCCATGTCAGGCTGAAGACCAGCCTTGGGTAGGGAGGTGCGTAGGCCAGCGTAGCGAAGCACCCCACGAGCTGTAGAGAGAGAGCGATGGAGTACGGGTGGAGAGACAACCCCCTCTCAAGCATCTTCATCGAAGTCAGGGTAGAGGAGAGGAGGAGAGGGATGAAGATCAGCGCGGCCATCCACAGCGTCGGTGGGTCCTCCCTGAATCCCAAGTAGCCTCCTCTGACGATTATCCTGCCCGGGTCGAGCTCTCTGGGATGTGGGAGGCCCCAAGCTTCCAAACCGTTGACCTGTCCTAGCATCGTCCACCACAGTGTCCAGATCGCTATCGGGAGGACTGCGGCCGCTATGAAAGGTCTCGCATTTCCGAGTGAGTGCTCACCCTTTGTGACCCATGCCAGCTTGGTCCTCAATAGTCCATCGACGGAGGAAATGACGAGTAGGGTCACGGCTGCGGACCATGCCCCCCAAGTAAGCACCAATAGCCCGCCGAGAGCGATCGTATCGAGTTCCTTGGGAAGAGAATTGAGCCGAGATATTGCATCTGCCCTTCCCGCCCTCACTGCGAGTCCAAGGATCCCTAGAGCTGAAATTGCCAAGAGTGCGACAATATCGAGGAGAGAGTCCCCTACCCAGCTCACCACTAGCATGGATATGAGCCATAGCGAGGAAAGCACCCCACTCAGGAGGAAGTCGCGGGGACGGCTAAGGTAGCAATACAGCATTCCCGATAAGGGAAGTATTAGCACGCTGAACAGCAACTTGGAGGGTGTATCTGGCCAACCGTACTGGACTATACTGAGGACCCAATGGGACCCCACCAGTCGCTCATGGACTCCTATCAACCCGAAGACCGCTAGAATGCCAAGGGTCCCTGAAGATATCTTCTCCAACCTACTCGCCCTATTGCCACCGGAGTGTAGATTTTCCCGAAGCAAAATGATTGCCAGCGGTGCAAGCGAGAACCAGAATCTCAGGCCGCTGAAGCTCAGGGCCAGTGAGGATGCCAACCAAGGCCACCAATCAGGTGTATTTGCTGAGTTGCTGGCTTGCCGTTTTTGAGCCTCCGTCCTGCCAAGAGACCACCAGACAACCCAGATACACGACGCAGCTCCAATTATCCTAGGGATTACTGTGACATAGCCAATCATGACTTGGCTGAGTATCATCACCACCAGTGCGCAAATGAATAACGCGACGACTCTTCTTTCCTCTATGCTGCTCAGTCTTGTTCCGCCCACAAGTAGTATCGCAGTCGATGCCAGAACCATCCAAACGCTAACGGAAATCAAGAGGTCTACCAGCCTGGTGAACTCTGCGTCAATAGGTATTTTCTCCCACTCGATGATTTCAGGTGAAATGCTCGAGGTAGCCGGTCTGCCTGAGCTCTGGAGGAAAATCTGTCTTTCGTATGCGGCCTCCCAGTTCCATTGTTCGAGTTCTCGCTTCTCAGACACTGACAAGTCCAAGATATCCAGAGGTATTCTTCCATGGAGTTGAACTGGGAACGGAAGATCCAGAACAGCTACGGTCAGCGCTGGAATATCCCTCTGGTGACCCGATGCGTGGGTTCCTGATTTGATGCCCGGGCCCCAGACGAGTGCTGCCACCTCCCTCGTGACCTCTTGCGAGGATCCATGTGTTCCCAGTTTTGTCATGCCGTGGTCGGCGGTAACCACAATTGTCCAGTTTTCTGGAACTAGATCTAGGACGTCGTCTACAACCCTGTCGATGTCGCTTATCTTCTCCGAGTACTTGTCGCTGATGGTTCCCCATCGATGCCCGACCTTGTCGGGTCCTGAGAAGTGCGCACCTATCACGTTGTATGTCCCATTCTCCAACCAATCGCTCAGTAGCTCGGAAGTTGCTATGTCCCCTTCGTAGAAGTCCGAGTGCCCCTCGAAGGTGTCCACAAACTCCAGTTCTTCCATATCCCCGTACATGTTCCCAAACACGTAGCTCCCGATCATTCCCACTTTGTATCGGGATTGTGAGTTCCATTCGCCTATTCCCGATGCTAGTGTCCAAGGGTCATCTCCTCCAGGATGTTCCAAATTGAAGTTCCTCAATCCGTCACTGGGGGAATTAGGGACTCCATTCATGATTTCTGAGACGCATGTCGCTGACAGAGTCAGAGGTCCAGTCTTGAGATGTAGAGTGGCTCCCCTATCCCTTCTGGAGTTCAGCAATGGCATGCTCTCGTTGTCTAGCATCCAATCCTCACCAACACCGTCCAGAATTATCAGGAGGAAGCCCTCACTGAGAGGTTCATGGGGCTCTGGCGGTTGCACAAGACTCCCTGTTGGGTTTTCTGAGTCCAGCAAGACATGAGGGGCTGTGACTACCATAGGAAGGATCAGAACTGCGGCTAGAAACGTGAATGGTCTGTTTCTCACCACCTCGGCGAGCTTGATTTTCTCACCTTCTAGCACACCCTTCGGCAAACATTCTCTCGTTTTGAATCAAACTAGTGCTTTGCTCCATTCCAATAAATAATTGGAGTTTTTGCACGTCCATGGGGGTTATCTGTAATGTGTTTGGTCCGCGCTCCCGGACTTGAACCGGGGACCCCCTGATGGCTGCCTACAACCAAGTGTTTCCAGTCTACAGTCAGGTGCTCTAGCCAGCTGAGCTAAGCGCGGTTGTGTAACGGGGGGACTTTCGCTTTATCTCGCTTTCCAGTGATTATTGAGATTGGACAAGATTGTCAATAGCGACCTTCCGCAATTCCACATGGGTCATATAATCCCCTTCGCGACAAGCGGTGGCCCCTCAACGGTTAAGAAGGCAAAGAGCAGACTGAGGGGGCGTAATAGGCAGCGATGTCTGGGATGCACGAGGCGGAATAATGGTAGAGGTTCCTAGCAGTTCAGTCCCCGCAGAAGGGGTTCCCAGTGCGCCCTCTAGGGTTCCAACGGCACTAACAGACAGGGAGCTAGAGAGCTTCGGCCCTCCTGATCCGAGGATTCTCGTATGTGGTTGCGGCGGTTCTGGCAACAACACAATGAACAGGATTACCCACATAGGCGTGGAGGGAGCTATCACAGTAGCCATCAACACAGACAAGCAGCACCTCGACAACACCAGAGCGATGCAGAAACTCTTGGTCGGACGACACATCACCAGGGGGCTCGGTGCAGGGGGAGACCCAGTTATGGGGAGGAGATGCGCCGAGGCCGGCCGAGACGTGATCACCAAGATCGTCGACGGGGCTGACCTAGTATTCGTAACGGCAGGACTCGGGGGCGGAACGGGGACTGGAATAGCCCCCATAGTTGCCGAAGAGGCCAAGAGGTCTGGGGCGCTGGTTGTCGCGGTTGTCACAACTCCCTTCACTGTAGAGAGGAGGCAGAGGATGGAGAGGGCTCTCGAGGGTCTGGATCAAGTCAGAAAGGCCGCTGATGCGGTTCTTGTCCTTGACAACAACAGGCTCCTACACTTCGTGCCTAACCTACCCCTAGACGAAGCCTTCAGCATCATGGACCAGCTAATCGCAGAGATAGTCAAGGGAGTGGTCGAGACCATAACCCTCCCGAGCCTAATCAACCTCGACTTCGCCGACGTACGCTCGATAATGAAGGGAGGCGGAGTCACCATGATGCTCTATGGCGAGAGCGACCAGGGCCCGGAGGAGGTCGTCCACGAGTCACTGAACCACCCACTACTTGACATTGAGATAGATGGAGCGACCGGGGCGCTGATACACGTGACTGGTGGGCCTTACATGACTTTGGAGCAGGCGAACCAGGTCTGCGACCTGATGACAGCCAGGCTCTCACCCAACGCCAACGTGATCTTCGGAGCGAGGCAGGACCCGGCGTTTGGCGACACAATCAAGGTGATGTCGATTATCACCGGAGTGGCCCATGAGAGGCTCGACCGCGAGATGATGAGCGCTGACATGCTAGGAGAGGCTCTCAACATCGCTAGGAGAGGCCGAGAGCGCCCGGGGAGTGGTTTCCAGAGGTTCGACTAGGCGGAACGGGAGTGGACAAGCCTCAAACATGACCCCAAGGAGAGAAAAACGATGTCAAAGAGATTAGTGACCTTCTGTCTATCTCTTTTTCTGCTTTCTTCGGTGACTGTCGCACCAGCATCAGCTCAGACGGCCGATGATCCCAAGCAGCCTTCGGTGGAGAATCCGCACATGCACTTCTGGGGTACCGACGATCTGTCCTCTTGTTGGACCCACTTCGACAGCAATGATTCCTCTGGTTCTTCTGAAGAAGGCCATGGAGCCATGGTTTTTCCCGAGGGTCAACAGGTAGATGTGTCGTTCACATGCAGAATTCAGGAGAACTTCAAGGAAAACATGTATCTTAATGCCAATGGTACAATAATAATTGAAGTTGGGACGAGGATATTTTCGGACGACTGTGACCCAGAGCAGGACTCAAACTGTAAGGATTTCACAATGACCCTCTATAGAGGCAACATTGAGGTTGCAAAGGAAGTATTCCCAGGAGTCAGCACTAGTTGGGATGATGAGCAAATTAGATGGGAGATAGCCGTTGATCAGAATATGACATCATGGAACAGAAGTCAGGAAGAGCCGGCCTTGCAAGTAGAGTACTCAAAGCCAGGTGTTACTGATATTTTGTGTGCGATTCCATTGAATGATTGCACTGGAGAGTTCTGGTTCTACTACTCGAACAACGAGGACGGGATGACTGCAGAGGCCAACTTCCCGGTGATCAACATGACAGAAGTCGTAGACCCAGAGGACGAAGGTGGAGGGGAAAGTGACGATGGTGGCCTTCCAGGAGGGCTTCCAGGATTCGGTCTGATGGCTGGCCTTGGTGCTATGGCGTTCGCGGCAGTTGCCGCCCGACCAAGGGACGAGGAAAGGTAGCAAAGCCCTGACAATCGCGATTTTCAGAATGGGATAAACTCAAACTGGACCCATTCCTTGCAAATTCCGATGATTAGGAGATATGCAGCCATACTCCTCGTGACTCTGCTATTCTCGTCCTGTGTTTCGTCCCCCTCTCTAGCACAGTCTTTAGATTCGGAACAACCGTCCCCGATAAACAACATCCTCTACTTCTGGGGGAACGAAGATCTGACGGACTGCTGGGAGAACTTCGATGTCGAGGCCAGTGGATCTGCAGAGCAGGGGTATGGCCAGGAGGTCGATGGAGGGGATGCAGAAAGGCTTGAAGTGGACGTGACATGTAGGATGAAGTTCACATTCGACGAGAACGTCTACCTGAATCCTGGGATGAAGATCACGATGGAGATCGGGATTCGGGTCGACCACGCTGAAGCGGAGTCAGATGAGGACGAGGACCTCACAATCACCCTGATGAAGGGGGAAACCGTTGTCGACAGCAGGTCGTTCCCGAATCTCGACAACGACCAGGACATGCAGCTGTCTTGGGAGGTAGACGTTGAGGAGAACTCGACCTGGTGGAACTCCAGTGACGGAGAGCCAAGAGTGAGGTTCCAGATTTCCAAGATGGGCTGGGACGCATCGGGGACCCCATGCAGCGGGCTGTTGCAGGTACTGAAGTGCGGGGGCTTCTTCAGACTCTACTACTCTAACAACCAAGACGGGATGAGGACCCAAATCCAGTTCCCAATTGCAGAGGCGCCGGAGGTCATCATGGAGGAGGAGCCGGAGGACAAGGCTATTCCTGGATTCGGGCTGCTCTCAGGGTTCGGATCGCTGGCAATGGCAGGAGCGGCATTCAGCAGAGAGAGTCGAAGGAGACCTCGGTCTCCTCCCCAGTAGAGAGGTCCTTCACCTTCACGTTGCCCTTGGACCACTCATCGGGCATCACCATCACGAGCCGGTCGGCACCGATCCTCTCTGCATGCTTGAACACCCACTTCATTTTCTTGTCCTCCAAGACAAGGTCCGCGGTGCTTCCCCCCGATCTGAGGGCCGCAGCCACGCTCATCGCAGCCCCTCTCAACTCTGGACCCATCCCGTAAACTACGTCAGATACCCCATTCTGAAGTTCTGGTACGAGTCCCTTGTCCTGCAGAAGCTCCATGATCACCATGTCCCCGAACCCGAACCCTGTTGCAGGTAGGTCCTTGCCCCCAAGGGTACCGATCAGCCTGTCGTATCGACCTCCGCCGCATACGGCCCTCAAATCGCCTGAGCGGTCGTGCGCCTCGAACACTGGGCCTGTGTAGTAGGCAAGCCCACGGACGACCGAGGCATCGAACTCGACCCAGTCCCCAGCTCCGTATGACTCAACAAGGGAGAAAAGGGTCCTAAGCTCTCCAACTGAGTCGCTGCCTGTTCCAAGTGCGGACTCGAGAGCGGCTAGCTTACCTATCCCAAGCACGGACTGGATAGTAGAAACCGAGTCAGGGCCCAGCCCGAGGTCTGCCAGCTGTGCCTCGATCACATCAGGAGGTAGCTTGTCCATCTTGTCCACAACGATGCAGGTCTTGGAGAAGTCATCGCCCTTGATCCCCAGAGAGCCAAGAACCTCCTCCAGGACCTTGCGGCTGCTGACTCTGACCACTATGTCTTCCGATGAAAGCCCTACGCTCCTGAAGAAATGGACTAGGACCGAGATGAGCTCAGCGTCCGCCTCGACGCCCGCTGCCCCCCATATATCCACGTTCCACTGGTAGTGCTCCCGACCGCGGCCCCTCTGTGTCCTCTCGTAGCGCCAGCACTGTGGTATCGAGTACCACTTTATGGGTAGTGGCAGGGCACCTGACTTGGCCATGACCATTCTAGCAAGAGAAGGGGTCATCTCTGGCCTCAGGGCGACCTTCCGACCTCCCTTGTCCTCGAAGTTGTAGAGTTGCTTGGTTATATCCTCACCGGACTTCCTGGTGTATAGGTCCTCAGTCTCAAGAGCTGGGGCGTCGTACTCCTCGAAGCCGTGGGACAGGGCTGCATTGTGGAACCTCTCGAATAGCCAGTTGCGGAGTCGCATGTCCTCAGGGTAGAAGTCGCGAGTGCCTCGTACCCCCTGCGTCACGGGCGTGGCAAGAACGGTGCCACTTCAAGCCCTACGGCGTTCTCGGAACGCATCTAGCCTTTCTTTGCGTGTGACCCTACCGTCCGCGAGCGGAAACGCATAGAATCGGAGAGCCAGGAAAGTGAGGAATCCGAATGCCGAGGTGTTGATCGCCCACGAGATCAACTCTCCAATCCCAATAATCTCGAACATGATGTGGAAGGTGACTGTGGAAATTGCCCACAAGGCCCCATAAACAGTCATGAGCTTGGTGAAGCTAGTGCGGATCTCTGAGTCTGACTCGAAGGTCAGCCACCTGTGTAGGGCATAGGCCTGAACTGAGCTGATCAGGAATGACGTGGCCCATGCAACAGTCTCTACATATGGCGTCCAGCTGTTGTAGTTGTTGAATAACAGGTAGAGAGCGGCGAAGACTGCGACGTTGAAGCACCCTACTGCGCAGTACATGGCGTACTCCCTGAACAGCTTGGCCCAGGGGTAATCGTCACTTACAAACATCACACATCACCCGTCCAGTCCGAGAGCGTGTGGGCGATATGAACCGGCACGTCCTCTGCGAGCAGTCCTGGTCCCTTCTCCTTGGCGGCCCTTTTTCCGGCCTCCCTCAGCAGGGCGCAGCCCAGCCTTGCAGCCGGCCATGGGGGCATTCCCTGTGCCATGAGGCCCCCGATGGTGCCAGCTAGGAGGTCTCCCGTCCCCCCTACTGCCATCCGGGGGTGTCCGCCCGTTGCGAGGCATTGCCGTCCCCCTGGTCCTGTCAGTTGGTCGCTTGGTCCGGTGATCACAATTGCGGAGTGCTCTCCGGAGCATCCCGATATGGCTTCTGATGGGCTCACTTCTCCGAGCCACCTATCAGCCTCACCCTGGTGTGGGGTTGACACTCCGTCGAGCCCTTCTGGCCAGGAGCCATGTGGAAGTGCGGAGATGGCGTCCGCGTCTACGACGACGGGGACTTGCTTGCTGGATGCGAGATCGAGGATAGCCCTCACAGCTTCCATGGTTCCGTCCTCTCTGCCTAGGCCGGGGCCGACGACAATTGCATCAGGGGCCCTTCCTGACTCCAGGAGCTCATCGAGATTGCCTACAGAGCGCATTGTAAGGTGGTCGTCGTCTGGCAACTTCTCTGGAATCAGACTAGCAGGCCAATCTGACCTATGGACAGCGGCGCTTGGCATGGCTACGTGGACGAGGTCACAACCGCTCCTAGCGGCTGCGAGGCCTGAGAGTATGGGAGCACCGTGGTAGGGCCCTCCTCCTATGACCAGGAGTCTCCCGCGATCGCCCTTCCTCCCCCCCTTCTGCAAGGGAGGGTACCGTGCAGAGTCCCCTATACCGCAATCCTGGACCTCGTCGGGCCAGGGGAGCTCTGAAACGGTGATCTCTCCACAATCTGATGATTCCATCCCCTTCTTCAGGGAGTGGAATGTGAGAGTCCGATCCGCTACAAGGCAGTCCGGGGCTCCGAGTCCCGAGGGTATGTCGCATGCCAACACAGGGACCGCCAGAGTACGTGCCCAGTCAGCGATGTCGGAAATAGGGGTCCTGAGAGCTGTCCCAGGGCCTGATCCACCGGCTCCGAGGAGGCAGTCCACGACTAGGGCCCAATCCCCCTCTGGAGCCGAAGGCCATAGGTGGATCCTTACTGATTTGTCTGCCATTAACCTTGCAGAGGAAGAAGATTCGGACTTGGAATAAGGGTGGCTAGCTAAAACTACAGCCCTCCCCTGCAGTGAGTCAGAGCAAGACGCTACAAAGCCGTCGCCCCCGTTGTTGCCTGGACCGCAAAGGAACAGGATCTCCCCGCTTCCGGCCATAGCAGAGGCTGCTTCTGCTAGGTTCTCTCCTGCTCCTCGCATTAAATCAAGCTCTGCTATGCCCATGCTGGTTGCGTTCTTGTCGAATACGGCTACCTCGTCCCAGTGCATGACCCATCGAGAGCGCGCCTTCATGATCACCAACGAGCCTAGGCGATCTCCGCATCGATTGCTTTCTTCCCGCCCCTAGTCTTCTCGGTAGCATGGGGGATCTCAGGGGGTTCCTCACCAGCAATCAGAACGAACGGGTCTTCCCCCCCTGGGAGCATGTCTATCGGCACATCGGCTCCCTCTGGGACGTTCCTGAAGACTGGTCGGGAGATCAGTAACCTGTTGAAACCGATGAATAGTGACGCAGTGACTCCCCAGAAAAGCAGGATAATGGATATCCCGTGGGGGTTAGCTGGATTCCATGGGTCGTCTACGTTTGCCAGCAGGTCCACGAAATAGGATAGCATCAGGACGGCGAACATTATTGGGAAACCCAGGTACATCACAATGTCCCACCACCTTCCAATCCACCAGTCGTTGTCTCCGGTGTTGATGAAGTCATCACGGAATGCCGAAACGCCGTGGTCGAGGTAGTCCCTGAAGTCGAATCCTTCCACACCGCTATCTACTTGCCAATACTTGTACCTAGACCAGCCGTAGTTCCAAATCGTGTAGGCCATGAACAACCCGCTGAACATCAACCCGTACCCCCAGATGTGGTCCTGGACCTCCAGGAACTGGGGGAAGCGTACCCCGGTGGTGGGGTCCATCTTGATCCAGAGGGCCGCGCTAGGAAGACCGAAGAGGAATATTGCCAGGCCGGTAAGGGCTACTGACCTGGATCTATCGAATCCGTGGTCAACGAAGTTCCTGACGCATAGCTCCACGGTGGAAATCATCGAGGTGAGCGCCGCGAACGATAGAGCCAGGAAGAAAACCGCGACCATCACAAGCTGTACCACTGGACCTCCCGGTGCTTGGGCGAAAACCTCGGGCAGGACTAGGAAAGTGATAGCTGAGCTTCCTCCGCTTACGGCCCCAAGAGGGTCTGCAGAAACGGAAAAAACCGCCATCATTACAGTGAGTCCGGCGATTATGCTGATACTGTTGTTTGCAAGGCACATTGTGGCCGCGTTAAGTGTGGTGTCCTCGTCCTTCCTCATGTAAACTGAGTAGGTGATAGCCATGCCCATACCTGCAGAGCATGACCATGCAGACTGCGACAGGCCGTTTATCCAGGTCTCAGGCTGAACAAGGTACTCCGGTTGGATGCTGAACATGTAGATGAATCCGTCAAGTGACCCATCCTTAACGTCCATAACGAAGGCTAGGAAGAGGGCTGTGAACAGAAGGACGAAAAGTGAAGTCATCAGTGTGACGTTCGCCTTCTCGATAGCCTTTGCTCCCCCCCATATGGCAGCCAGAGTGATGAGGACTGTGATCCATTGGAAGAAGATGACCTGCATTGGGTTCTCCAGGAAAGTGTTCCACACCTCTATTGTGTCGACTCCCTCCGAAAGCCCACCTCGGATCGCTATCTGGAAATAGTTCAGACACCAACCAGTTACCACTGCGTAGTAGAACCCGATCGCCACGTTAATCCATGCTGTCCAGAGGCCCATCCACGCGAACCTCCTACCAGCGAAGATACGGAAAGTTCCAACTGTACCAACCCTGCTCCTCTTCCCAAGAGCGAATTCTGCGATAATCAGTGGTACTGACCATAGGAAGAGGAAGATGAGCCAGGGTATCAGAAACGAGCCGCCTCCATTCGCACCGACCATTCTGGGGAATCTCCAGATGTTACCGGTGCCAATTGCTGCTCCTATCGTTGCGAAGATGAGTCCTAGCCTACCGCTGAACTGGTCACTAGAGGTCTCTGACTGAGAATCCATGCTATTACACCCGGCTATCTGTTTCTTCCATTGGCATGCCTAGAACCCTGTCTTCGTCAGAGAACATCTCCCTGAGTGATAATCCCAATCCGCCCCACACGAAGCTTGCAATTACCAGGAACATCAGAATGCTAAGAATTGCGTCCCCAAATCCTGCTCTGTAGGGTATCGACAACTCGTAGTAATTGCCACCATCTTCCACCGTGGGATATGTGAATGGGAATGCGCCATTTGTAGTCCCGAGCATCGCCTTGTACTGGATCTTACCCACTGAAGTGTCTGGTAACGGAACGTGGCTGACCAGCCGAGTTCCGTTGGAGCCGTCCAACAGAGGGCAATCTTCGAAGGTCTCGTTAAACCCGGACCTCTCCCATGGGACTTCTACCCAATCTGTCGGCCCGAAGTCGTTCTGTTGCCTTGTAGGCTCTACGAACCGCCACATAAGATGTGTCATTTCCTCGTCTGGGCTGAAAGGAAACATAGGATCCAAGCAGAGTCCGATCGGAATCTCTCCCTCTGATGGTACGGCCACATCGGTTGGGGCCTCCAACCACTGTGTTGATGTGGTATTCTCAATTCCCACTATGGCCCTGTATCTGGGATCGTCAGCCATCTCTACCATGTAGAAGGGCACCCCCAGGTTCCTAACAGCGATGTGGGCAATGTCTTCCGGATTCTCGTGGAACGCATTTCCAATCTCAATTGTATAGCAGTAAGAGTTGTGAACACCGTAGTGCCAGTCACAGAAGTCACCAGTGGTTGGATAGAGCTCTGAAGACTGCATTGGGGCGTAATCGGTCATCTGGCCCATCACCTGCCCGTGATAAACCAGATACTCATCGTCGGGGGAGTAGCAGTTCGTGCAATGCCCCCAAGGCCAGAGTACCAACTCCGAGAATGAGTGCCAAGTAAGTGTGGACTTGAAGTCTGATGCCCCGTCCAAGTCGTCGTCATTCATCTCTGTCAGATCTTGAATGAACTTGGTCTCTGGTTCGGTGTTACCCCCTAGCCAATCCTCATCTGTCTGGCCGTCCGCGTCGTCGTCATTGCCGTCTACGTGGTCTTCATTCACCAGCCCATCGCCATCGTTGTCCTCGTAGTTAACTGGGCCGTTATAGACGTCGTTGTTGGGACCGTCAGCATAGCAAAAGCCTGGGAAAAGAGGTCCTGTCGCGCCTAGTGGAGCCCCCCATTCAAACTGATAGTTGCGGTTCAGATCAACCCCATCGCAGCCCTCGTCGACCTCCTCATCGATGTCAGGGATTGGAGTCACGCCTGTATGGGTGTTGTCACGGAGGTTTTTTCTCCATCCACTCTGGTAGCAGTTCTCCCAGGCAGTTTCTCCACAGAATTCCTCTCTGTCGTACCTGTTTCCATCTACGTTAAGCAGAGGTATTAGGTAGATCTCTCGGGTATTTACCATGTCTGTAATGAACTGCTCGCTGAAGTCCTCGTCTACTCCTAGGTCTCCTGGACCGCAAGCATTCCCGTCACCGTTGCTGTCTTGGAATGATGCGTTCAGCATCAGGCAGTCGCCATCGTTGTCTATGCCGTCCCACCCGTCTTCGTCAATCAATCCGTCTCCGTCATTGTCCACGCCTGCCTTACCGTAGTAGAATGCAATTGTCTCCAAGAAGAACATCGGGACCTCATATGACATCCACTCCCTGGCATGGTGATTTCCTACCAGCATTACATCTGGACGGTCAACGTAGTTGCCATCATCTCCATTGAAGTCGTTGTATGCCCCACCCTGAACGTTTCCTGTGATCTTCATCCAGGGGCTGGCATGATTATAGTACCAGCCTTTGTACTCGTCCGATGTCATATCATCTCCTCGAGCGTTTACACCTCCAAGGAGTCCTTCGTGGAACTGGAGAAAGCCAGGATAGTAAGCGGCTAGTGTCTGCATCCTCTGCTTCAATGAGAAGTAATCATGGTATGACCTGAACTGGAGTTGGTCGGAGTCCCCATGCGGGCCCCATGGAAAAATCTGGTTTGCATACTCGACCGACCAAATCTCCTCTGGTGATGCCCCGATTTCTTCTTCCTGAGCTTTGGTGATAGGCGCTATCGCGACTGGAGAGAGGAAGCTCAGTAGAAGTGGAAGAAGCATTGCTGCGACTGGGGCTCCTGGATTTGTGAGAGGTTTTCTCCCTGATCGGAACACGTCTTGCCTAGGCATGCTAACGTTTTGCCGGGCCACATCTACGTATTGAATAGCACGGAGAACGGTCCAAAGGACCGGGTTTCCTTTTTGAATAGGTCCTTTTCCGAAAAACCATGGCGACCGCGACAGGGATAGGAGAATACTTGGCTGGGGAGGACGTTGGATACGGCTTCTCAACAAATGGAGTAATGTTTCTAGCATTCCTAATAGGCCTTAGCGTGGCCTCAGGCCTGATTTCTCGTAAAGTTCTCTTTCCGAGGATTATGGACCTGTTCTCTAAGTCTGATAGAATAGACGGCAAGACTCTGTTTGCCCCCAGGTCCCTTGGATGGATGATTGGGTTGCTTGTGATTTGGCAATCCATAGGGTGGGTTCTCGACAATGTAATTGCATCAGAGGGAGAGGTTATCTGGGGAGTAGGGTTGATGGGGGACATTGCAGAGCTATCTAGAGCAGCTTTCGTCATTCTGATGCTTCTCGCAGCCTACAGATTGGTCGATTACTTGGATGCGTTCATAGTTGTCGAGGGCGATGACATGGCTGCTAGGAGATCCCTTGCTAGTGTTGCAGAAGCAATCGGAAGGCTCGCAGTTGTTGTATTGGGGGTCTTCGTGATCGCCGGACTGATTGGCTTGAACCTTAACGGATTAATAGCTGGATTAGGAATCACAGGACTTGCTCTTGCGCTGGCAGCGAAGGACTCTGTGGCAAACATCTTCGGTGCGATTTCGATAATCATTGATCAGCCATTCAATGTTGGGGACTGGATTATTGTCGATGGCGTAGAGGGAGAAGTGATCACCATTGGTCTTAGGACTACGATGATCAGGACTGGGAATGACACAATTGTCACGATCCCAAACTCAAACATCACCAACTCCGCTGTGGAGAACTTCACTATGAGGAGGTTCAGGAGGATCAAACCTTCTTTCGAATTCGAGGAGGACAGTGACGAGGGATCTCTGAAGAAATTCTGCGAATCTCTATGTGAGCAGGTGCTAGCTGACCCGAGGGCAACAAAGCCTGGAGACTCCTGGGTAAAGATCACAGATAGCCTTCCATCGAAGATTACAGTCTCTTGCAACTTCTACTGTGAGTCCAGTAGCAAGATTCAGAGGGAGTTCAGAGAGGATATTCTCCTCATGGGACGAGCTAGGGGTGTTGAGTGCAACTTGAGGTTCCATGAGCCCCGGCAAAGGCGCCAGCTCTAGGGGGGCCAGTAATGGCCAATCTCATCCTAATTCGTCACGGCCAGTCAGTTTGGAACGCTGCCAACCGCTTCACGGGTTGGACTGATGTTGACCTATCCGAGAAGGGGGTCTTGGAGGCTGAGCAAGCTGGTCGCGACCTCAGCTCTCAAAGGATTGACGTAGTCCATACCAGTGATCTAGTTAGGGCCCAAAGAACTGCTGAGATAATCATGGGACTGAATCAGTCCTCAGAGGATGCTGAAACTAGATGCGACTGGAGGCTTAACGAGAGAAACTACGGCTCTCTACAGGGACTCAACAAGGCAGAGACAGCAGAAAAGTACGGTTCAGAGAAAGTGCATGTCTGGAGAAGATCTTTCGACGTTGCTCCTCCGGAAGGAGAGAGTCTAGAGATGACAGCAAAAAGAACGATTCCCTACTTCAATGAAGAAATCGTTCCTGACTTGTTGGAAGGAAAGAATGTCCTTGTTTCTGCGCATGGAAACTCGTTAAGGTCGATAGTGATGCACATTGAGGAAATTAGACCCGAAGAAATCGTATCCCTTGAGATTCCTACCGGGTCCCCAATGTACTACATTTTCGACCAAGGGGAAGTCACGCGAATCGAGTGAATGGGATCTCGGGAGGAGGGGCAATACCCCTATAGTACCTCAGAAGAACCATGCTAGCAATTAGTGAAGAAATTGGTATAGGCATCTCAAAAATAGAAGGCGGGAATGTGTTGATCAGAGATGCAATCCCAAAGAATGCTGCCATCATGGAAAGTGCCCCAAAGGTTCTGTTGTTGAACATCCTCTTCTGGTAAGGGGCAACATATCCTATGATCGTGGTAGCTGGCTGTGGGGCACCGGACTGATGGGAGACAGCCTCGATAACGTCTAGCAGGCACTGTTCATACTCCCATACGGCCAAACCACCACGGTGAGAGTAAAAAACGTCATCAGAGCACCACTTTTCTGGCGCTGAATCCCTCCATCCTTGTATCAGCGAAGATCGAAGTTCCACGATGTCTAGCTCACTTGAATTTTCGAAATGTAGTCGCGACAGGTCGTGTACTAGTGATGACAGGTCACGAATTGCTGGGAATGAGCAGTCAGGAGCGAAAAGGGCATCGCTGAGCCTTGGCCTCCCTATCCTGACGGTGCCTTCTCTGAAATCATCGAACCTCACATCTCCTATTCCAAGCATGCAATCTGAGTCTCGGGAATGGGGGGCTCTCCAAATGGATTGTGAACGAAGAATCGCCTCCAACCCTTCAATTCGTTTGTTCCATCTCCTCGGATCAGGAGGAGTGATCCGAGCTGAATGAGCCATCTGATGATATCTTCCAAGAGAATTCCCGCATTCCAAGAGAAGCTTTCTAGATCTGTCTAAGTCACCATTTTGCAAAGACTCCGAGATTTCTATTTTCAAGGTATTTTCTTGGTTAATTTCGTTCCAAATTAGGATTAGGTCATTTCCCTCCCAACTATAACCCCCACTCGGGACTTCGCAGGTTGAGGAGGCAAATTTTGCCCTTTTCCTGAGAAAACCATCCGAACCCCATGGAAGGAACTGGGCGACCCATTCGGATTCTCCTCTCAGAATCGCGATGGGGCCCCTGTCATCCTCGGAAAGTGAAGACACCTCTAAGGTGCTAGGTTCGGGAACCTCCCCCCATGATCGCAATTCAGATACTATCGTGACCCAGTCGTAGCGAGATTCCAATTTTAGTGGCTCGATCATCTTGCAAGTCATCCCTATTCCTGCGAATGAAAATGACTCGAATCCCGCTGGAGCTGGTGCACTGATTTCCTGCAGGGACATCGCCGCAGGCCTCCATAGCCTCTCCCACCCCGTCATTTTGACTCGTCCATAGGAAAGGGTCCATGGCTTCATTGAATCGGTCTGCAAAGGCTTGAATCAGAGCGTCCCGAGCGAGTAACGTGGAGCAGAGCGGGACGGCCCTTCCAATTGCGGTTGACATGGATGGCACCCTGATCCTAACGGACATGAGTTGGATTAGCATCCGAAGAGTCATTCTCAAGCGTCCTTGGATGATACCTGGAGTGCTTCTCAATGAGTTTACTGGAAAAAGGGCGCAGTGGAAGAGTGACTTAGCAAAGAGGTTAGTTTTCGATCCTGCAGAGCTTACCTACCACGAGGAGTTCCTAGACTGGTTGACAGGGGAACACGCTAGGGGTCGGACGCTAGTACTCGCAACGGCATCTGACGGACTAATCGCCGAGCAGATCGCAGGATATGTCGGACTGTTCTCGGACGTTTTAGCTTCTGACAGGAGCTTCAATCTCAGAGGAAGAAAGAAGGCCGAGTCGCTAGTCTCCAGATTTGGTGAAGGAGGATTTGCATATGCCGGAAATAGCAAGCACGACTTGCCCGTCTGGGATATGGCTGGAGAGGTGATAGTTGTGAACCCCGAGAGGGGTCTGTTGGACAAGGTCGGGGATTCCGCAGACATAGTATTCGAATAGACCAGTTCTAGTCGGTTGTCTTAACGTTTGATCGCACCCGGGTGCTTCATGGGAAGGCGCAAGAGAAGGGCGGGCCGCAGAATCGATGGCTTGGCCAAGTGGCTCCTCGGATTCAAAATAGTCTCAGTCCCTGCAAGCATTGTATCCAACTCTTGGTTGGCATGGAGCTTAGTCTCAAGATTGGACAGGATTAGGGCCAGACGACAACGCGAAAGGATTGTCCGAGGTAAGCTACCACAACACATATCCATTATCATGGATGGAAATAGGAGATTCGCATGGAACATGAGCCTAGGTACAGAGATCGGTCACAGGCATGGCAAGGAGAAGTTGAGGGAAGTTATGGACTGGGTTTTGGACCTAGGAGTCCCCTATCTAACGGTATACGCGCTATCTACAGAGAACATCTCCAGTAGGGATTCTGATGAGTTGGACTCATTGTATGACCTATATGTGAATGGGCTAAACGAAATCGCTGATGACGCCAAGATTCACGCCAGTAAAGTGAAAGTAAGGGCCGCTGGAAGGATTGGGATGCTCCCAGAACGAGTTAGGGAGGCGATTGCTCATGCAGAGGAGAAGACTAGCGGATACTCCAATTTTACATTCACAGTATGCCTTGCATACGGAGGTAGGGAGGAGATAGTTGATGCAGTAAAGGAAGTGGCAAAGGACCATGCTTCAGGTAATCTAGCAATTGAGAAGATCGATACTGGAGAGATTTCCAGACGACTGTATGACGCTGAAATTCCGGACCCGGATCTTGTAATTCGAACCAGCGGAGAAGAAAGAGTCTCCAATTTCCTTCTTTGGCAGATTGCATACTCTGAGCTGTATTTCACTGACGTTCACTGGCCCTCTTTCTCTAAGGGGGTTCTCTATGAGGCTATAGAGACCTACCAGATGAGGAGACGAAGATATGGGGGCTGAGGGTGATTTCAGCAACCCGTCGCTGGCAGTTGATGCGATAGCATTGCGAGGTGATTCAGAAGCATTTGAGGTCCTTCTAATCAGGAGAGGAAATCCGCCCTGGCAAGGTAAGTTAGCATTCCCCGGAGGATTCGTTGACATAGGTGAAGACCCGGAAGCGGCAGTTTTGCGCGAATTGCTGGAAGAGACTGGAGTTTCTGGGAGCAAACCGGAGTTGTTCGCTGTGAGAGGAGGTCCGGATCGTGACCCTAGAAAACACATTGTCTCGATTTTCTACATAGTCAAGGTTGACGGGAGTTCGGTTCCAGAGGCTGGTGACGATGCCGCCGACGCTGAGTGGGTCGAGCTAGCAGACCTAAGAGCAGAAGACGTCGCGGGTGACCATATTTCTGTAATTGAACAACTTCGCAACTAACCCTATACACCTCAACCCTTGGCGCCAGTCATGAGCAGGAAACTGAAGATAGACACAGGCGAGCTGAAATTGGGGCCATATACTCCAGGAATCAACGTCAAAGACCACATCTGGCTTTCGGGCCAAATAGACTTAGATTCGGGGGACGACATTGAGTCACAAACCATAGGGACTCTGGCGAAGGTAGACGATCTCCTGGCAGCCGCAAACAGTTCCAAAAGTGACTTGGTAAAAGTCACCATACTTATGACAAATATCGATTTCTATTCAATAATCAACCAGGTGTACTCAGATTGGCTAGGAGATACTATTCCACCAGCAAGAGCCGCTTACGAAGTATCTAATCTACCAGGAGGAGCATTGGTGGAGATAGTGTGCGAGGCCTTCAGAAACTCGGGAGAATTCAGAACCGATCTTCCTCCAGAACTAGAGGAGGCGCTTGTCTAGATGCCAATTGTTGAAGACATAATCATCAAGAGATTCGAGAAACCAGACGAAATAAGGGTATTCGAGAAGGGGAAATTCGAGATCGTACATTTCGAAGGCATGACAATAGGCAGAGCTACTTACTATCCAGGCTGGAAATGGTCGGTCGACGTTTCGCCCATCTCAGGAACCGATTTCTGTGAAGTAGAGCATTTAGGCATGGTCATTTCAGGAGTTGCTACTTGCGCTTTCAAAGAAGGGGAAGTTCATGAGTTGCGTGCAGGGGATCTATTCTATGTTAGTCCAGAGCCACACGACAGTTGGGTTGTGGGAGATGAGGACTACGTTTCTCTGCATTTTCACGGGGCAGAAAGGTACGCCAAGTGATGAGTTTTGTTTGAGCCGAGAAATAGGAAGATCAACGGGAGAGGCCAGGGATGAGTGTATTCAAGGCCTATGACATAAGGGGTATTGCCGGAAAAGAGTTGAGTTCCGAGTTCGCGGAAAGGCTAGGATTAGCCATAGCTACTCACTTGGATGCAAAATGCGTTTCAGTAGTCAGGGACATTAGAGATTCTAGTCCTGAGTATCACGAGGCCTTTGTGAGGGGCCTGAAATCCGCTGGAGCTGACGTTCTAGACCTGGGCATATCTACTACCGGTGTGCTTTACAGATCTACAGTAGACCTTCCAGTGGATGTTGCAGTAGCAATAACAGCAAGTCATAATCCACCAGAATACAACGGATTCAAAATCTGTCATGGGAAGGTTCCTCTTGGAGGTGAAGCTCTGCAGGATATTAAGAGAACATTCGATAGTGGAGAGTTTAGATCTGGTAAGGGAACCCTAGAGACGAAGAATGACTATGAAGAGTCGTACATTGATTCGATAGTGAATTCTGTTGGAAAACCAAGAAGAGACATCAGAGTAGTTCTAGACTGTGGAAATGCGGTACCTGGTCCTTTAGCAGTTAAAGTTCTCAAGAGTCTTGGTGTAGATGTTGTCCCAATTTACTGCAACTGGGATAACACATTCCCGAATCACGCTCCTGATCCAACTCGCCAGAAGAACATGGTTGACCTTGGAAAGGCCGTAGTCGAGCATGGCGCGGAGTTCGGGATAGGTATGGACGGAGACGGAGACCGCTTGGGAGTTGTTGACGAAAATGGAAGATTTATCCACCCAGATAGGCTGATGGGAGTCTTCGTCAAGGATATCCTTGCAAGCATTCCTGAAGATGCAACTGAAGAGCAGAGAACAATATTCTACGATGTCAAGTGTAGCATGGCACTAGAAGAAGCTGTAAGGAAATACGGAGGAGTCCCCCGGATGGTCAGGACGGGTCACACTTTCATGAAGATGGAGTTGAGGAAATTTCCAGAATCCCCGATGGCCGGTGAGATGTCAGGTCACTTCTTCATGAACGACCACTGGGATGGATTCGATGATGCAATATACAACGCTGCCAGACTTCTGGAAATCATCGGAAGGGAGCCTGCGCCCGAGCAGGGCGGACCAAGGTTCTCAGAATGGTTCTCATTCATGCCCGAGTACCCCTCCACGGAGGAAGGAAAGGTCCCTCTAGTTGGCGAACGCGAAGAAGTGATGTCTTCAGTATTGGAAGCTTTCTCGGACAAGAAATTCTCGACTGTTGATGGTATCAGAGTTAGGTATGAAGATGGTTGGTACCTTTGCCGGCCGAGCAACACAGAGCCCATCCTTGTGATGAGAGCCGAGGGACGAAACGAGGATGCTCTAGAGGCCATCCTATCTGACGTGAGCGCCCGAATAGGGGACATTGTGGATCTAAGTTCCCTGAATTAACAGTCTCTGAGATTGATGTTCAAAACTCTACAATTTTCACCAATTCGCTTATTCCAACTCACTATTGCCCCGAATCACCGCCACTGTAGCTTAGCCTGGTAGAGCGTCTGATTCGTAATCAGAAGGCCGGGAGTTCGAATCTCCCCAGTGGCTCCATCATCTAGCAAAACCTAGTTCTGTCAGTCTATCGGAGAACTTTCTATACGAATCCTTCAGAGAGGCGATTACTGGCATAGGATCGCCAGATAGGAAGCTCATGGTAGAACCGCCCCCGGTACTGTTGTGAGTTATCTGCGAAGATACCCCCCTACTGTTAACTAGGGCACTGGTGTGTCCTCCGCCAATAATTGTCATTGCATCCGTTTCAACGCACATGTTGAGGATCTCTATGGTTCCAAAGGCGAAATCGGGAAGTTCGAAGTACGAAGCCGGGCCGTTCCACAGGATGCAACTGGCCTCCTGGACAATGGGCCTCAGATTCTTGAGTGTCTCTATCCCCACATCGTATATCGGATCATCAGTCGGGAGGTCTTCCAACGAGAGTGGCTCTCTCTTTCCCTCAGATTCAACGGCAATGTCTATCGGAAGAAAAAGCATTTCTGGATTAGTAGAAATTATCTCTTCACCAATCTTCCAAGCTTTTTCGAAGTCATTTGCAAGTGTATTCGTGATGAAGTCCTTGTTCCTGTCCCCTATGTCATTTCCAGAAATCCAGAGCATTAGATTCCCTGTGACGCCGACGAACGCAATCTTGTCCACCTGTCCTTTGGAAATCAGGTTTTGTGCCACTCTAACTGAGTCATCGCACTTTGCCCCTCCAAGGATTGCTAAGTAAGGCTTAGGGGGGTTCCTAAGTGCAATTCTCAAGCTACTAATCTCCCCCTCCATTAGATTACCAGCGACGCAGGGCATAGAGTTAGTGAACCCCGTAAGGGTAGGGGACCTACGATGCGCAGCTGCAAATGCATCTGTGACATAGACGTCGGATACGGCAGATAACCGGGTGACAAGCTCTGTGGATTCTGTTTCCTCGTTTGAGTCGTACATTTTTCCATACTCCTCGGGGTTTCCCCGAACATTGTCTAGGAAAATTATGTCACCTTCGGACATTTTGCCTATCTCTTCAATTGCTTCATCCCCACCCACGTCAGGGACGAATCTGATCGCTCTTCCAAGAATCTCAGATAATCGCTTACAATGTGTGGACATGTCGGTGAAATCTACTCTCCCTGGTCTAGATTGATGAGCCAGTAGAACAACACGGGACGATGCCAATCTTAGAAGAGTAGGGGCAATTGCGTTTAGTCTGCCGTCATCTAGTAGCCTTCCAGAAGACGGCTCCAAGGGAGAGTTAACGTCTACTCTGTACAAAACAGTTCGGCCCTGGAGGTCAACGTCGTCGAGGGTTAGGACCCCTTCCACAATTCCTCCACCAAGAGGACACCTTTGGCCGTTGTGGATGGGCTTTAGAAAAAAATATCATCCAAAATACCTTTCAGTTATGGCAAAACAAGGAGGTACGTGGCATGGGACACCTCGATGATCGTCGGACCCGATGGAGAGGATTGGAGAGTCCCGGTATCCGAATTACAAGATAGGCAAGCGAGACTATCCAATAGGCTAGCAAAGGAGAAAATAGAGTCTGTGTTCATCGAAGACCCTGTTGAATTGTACTGGCTCACTGGGGGACGTCAGAACTCGGCAATGCTTCTGGGGTCTGAAGGTTCAGGGATCCAAACTACTCACTGGGTTAGGAGATCCGTAAGGAGAGCTATCTATGAGGGCGGCGGGAATGATTGTCCACATGTGACTGAGGAGCATCCCCGAATGGGTGAATTAGGTAGAAAGATGGTCAAATCTGGATGTTCTCGAGCTCCAGCGATGATAGCTGGAAAGGTTCCTCAGAGTCGATGGAGTTTCATTAACTCGAAAATTGGTGATTTAGAAGGGTTATCTTCTGACTGTACTGGTGTTCTCTATGATATTAGGGAAACTAAGTCGGAATGGGAGCTAGAGATGATTCGAAAGAGTGGTGAAATCAATCTTTCAATGTTTGAAGCGGTTCGAAATTCAGGTGGACTGGGGAAGAGTGAGTTGGAGATGGCCGGAGCTGCTGACAAGATTAGCAGATCCGCAGGTTTCGGAGGCAGGATAAGAATGAGGAAGTGGCCAATGGACTGTGACAGAGTGGTAATTGCATCAGGAAGAGCAGGTGGAGTGCCGTCATACTTTGACTCTGCGGTAGGGGGGGTTGGTAGCAGCCCTATTTCCTCACTTGGAGCTGGTTTTTCAAGAGTCAAAGAGAGCCAGCCAGTACTTGTAGACATAGTCCACGTTCACAGGGGGTACGTTTCTGACTGCACTAGAATGTTCTGTTCCGGCCCGTTACCGAGTGAGTGGGGGAGTAGACTTGAAGACATGGAGGAGATTGAAACGCTGGTCAAAAATAGCCTATCCAGTGGGGAAAACTGCTCTAGGTCCTGGGAGATTGGTAAGAACGCCGCAGATGAAATGGGATATGAGGGTCATCTGATGGGGGTTCCCCCCGATCAAGCCAGTTTCCTTGGCCATTCAGTTGGGTTAGAGTTAGACGAGACTCCAGTGGTAGCTAAGGGATTCGATAGGCCACTTTCACTTGGAGCTACCATGGCAATAGAGCCAAAGGTGGTTTTCGATGATGGAGCCATTGGAACCGAGGATACTTGGGCGAGGACATCGGAAGGAATGGAATGCTTGACTGCTGGGGAGTCCTTTCCCCGGATTGTGGAGTGGTGACATGAGCAGAGGCCCAAGTAACGTTCAGAGGAGTGTAGCTAGGGTCCTGAGAAGGCGGATTGAGCCCCACGGAAAGCCGATAATTGATCCCTCAATTCTGAAGGGAGTAGAAATTGATGATGCTGGGATAGTGGAGCTGTGGGTTAGACCGAGCCATCCACATTGCCCGTGCTGTTTGGACGATCTAATAGACCTCAGAAACGCTGTGAAGGGCCAGAAGGGTGTCCTAGCCTGTCATGTCGAAGTAGTGGGCATTCCTCAATCAGAAAGGTGGACTGCGGCAGTAAACGAATAGCGAGAGAAATTACCTGTTTTTTCTCTCATCTACCTCTTTTAGTTTCAAGGAGATCCGAGTGATTAGCCACCAAGACATCACGGAAATTCCAAGTACGGAAATTGCTAGTGAAAGCAGGAACTCGGAATCTGTCCAGTACGACACTCAATCACCTACAAAGGAGGAACTATGTCAATGTCACAATTTCCACTGGGAAATAAACAGCAAGTCAGGATCCCGCCTTCTTCGACTAGGTAATCATCTAGGCCTGGGGGGAGTGGGTCCGGAATCTCTACTTCGCCTCGAATGAGCCTGACCAAGCAAGTTCCGCAGTTCCCAGAAGTACAGTTGGTGGGAATATGGACGCCTGCTAGATCGGCAATTTCAACCAGTGGAGATGTTTTAGGGGCCTTGACGGAGCCTATTATTTCCGGCCCGCGAAAGAATCTGACTAATGGTTGAAAATCGGACATCCGGAGTTCACCGGTCCTCCCATCTTGTCCATCTTCCTGTCTGCTTATTGAATCTCAATCCTGCCTTCTTCATCCATTTGTTGAACTTGGTAGCCCCTGCACCGGTAGCGATGATGAACTCCTCCCTGTCCTCTTGCGCCTGGATGTAACCCTTAGCCGCGATAGTCTGGTCGATCCATTCGTCAATGCTCATTAGAACCCCGGTAAGTGAGCTCGATTCGAGCGCGGCCTCTAATTCGTCTGCCGAAGCTCCAGCGGACTCGAGATCCCTCTTCATGAGATCGGTAATGGACCTTGACTCGTCTTTTCTAGGAGGTCGAATCACCGGCATCCTTGGCTTTATTTTCGGATCAATCTTGATTCTCGAACCGTTATCGAGCCTTCCTTCGACAACATGGGCCATAGGAGCATGGAATTCCTCTTCACAGTCCCAACAAATGAATGAGAAGTCTGAGAACCCTTCCATGATGTTGCTTCCTCGGGGATCCATTTCCTCTCCGCAATGGGGACATGCGTGAAGACATAGAACAGGGGCAATCTTCCTCCTAAAGTCAACTATGTCTTGTGGGGTTCCCGCTAATTCCAGCATTTCGTGGTCCCTAGCTGCCTCGAGGCCTCTGGTCTCGAGTTGATCTCTCAACTTGGACCTCTGCTCATCCTTGGACTCGTCATCTAGGTTGTTCTCAAGCTTAACTATGAGCTCTATCGTCTTCCCGAGCCGATTCATAACCAGTTTCTGGTTCCTGAACGCTTCTACCCTCGCGAGACGGAGTTGTTCCTTCTTCTCCTGAAGTTCGGCGAAGATGTCTTTCTGCTCTCGCTTGAAACGGGTCTCATCGATCTTGTCAACCTTCTTTTTATCATCAGAAAGTACGTCTGCGAGGAATCTCTGCCTGCTTGAAGATCTAGGTCCTGACTTTACTGCATCTAAAACGGAATTAGCTACCTCTTTCTTGATTCCGAAGTTATTGATTAGAGTGTCTGAGTCGAGTTTCTTCAAGTCTCCAATCTTGATACCGCCGTCGGCAAGAATCTGTGCGGTAGTCTCATCGATTCCTCTCCTCAATAGGGCAAGATAGGTGTCCTTCTTCGCCATTATATCCCGTCCATTGACCGGGGTCCTTCAGTGCCCCTGACCATTTCACCGGAAGGGGTAGGGCTCTATCAAGTCGATGTAATATTGCTATCTATTTTCTATTCTGAGGATATTTGTCGTATGATTTTCACCCAATCTTCCGGGTTAAGATTTTCTGGCCTCAGGTCGCTCCACCCTGCTTCCAGACCTATAGAATCTGATTCTAGGAGTTTGACAATAGAAGACTTCCATCTATCCTTATGCCAACCAGAAACACGCGAAATCCTAGAAGGGGGTCTCGATAGAAGTGTTCTCATCTTCCTTCTCCTGTTTAAGAAGCAGTGCCTAGTGATTATCCTGAACAACTGCCTATTGACCCCATCTGCCTCTATCCTTCCCACCGGCCTAAGCACTACCAATCTGGAATTAACTCTAGGAGCAGGGCTGAACGAATTTGGCGGAACTCTTCTATCAACGAAGACTTCGAAGTCGAGCCATAGGTTCAGTCCCAGAGGACCTATGTCGTAAGGGGAAGAGGTCATAGCCATCCTGTATGCAAACTCTTCTTGGACAAGCAGAATACAAATCTGGATTGGGTCAGAATTGTGGTGTAATCTAATTCTCTCGAGAATCGGGCTTGAAATCTGATATGGTAGATTTGAAATCATGTGAGAAATACCCTTGGGCCAGCTCTGAGTAAGAGCGTCTTCCATTATTACCATCAAGTCGGCTTCTCTGCCCCCGAAGACTCTTCTAAGATGTATGACCGATTGTTCGTCGATCTCCAGAGCCGTAACTCTAGCTCCCTCTTTTAGCAGCCCCAAAGTTAGCGATCCAGCTCCGGGTCCAACCTCAAGAACGTGGGATTTCTCAGTAATAGGGGAGCCGTACTCTTCCGTGAGCTGCAATGTCCTTTCTATGACGTCCTCATCTATCAAGAAGTGCTGTCCCAGGGATTTGTCTGGTCTCGACCTATCTCTGAGAAGGTCGACCAAGAGTCGAATGTCCAGCTCGTCCAACGACTTCGCCATGTCATTGCTCTATGCGGACTAGCAAATCAAGTAAGCGGGGAGTTTGGGCTACATCCTCCATCTCCTTCACGTAACGCTCAGCTAACAGCCTAACAGATTCTATGCCACATGCCTCGTCGACTTCATCGAAAGAGTTCCAACCCGTCACCCCCCTCTCCTTTACCATTTGGAGGGCCTTTGAATTTCCAATTCCTGGTAATAGTTGGAAGGCATGGAACTTCAGAGACATGGGGCCAGCGCTATTGTAGAATGAAATATGTCTTTCTGGGTCGTTGCTAATCGAAGCAGACAAGGCACCAACCAGCTCCTGCTGTGAAGAGCCGCTCAAATCTTTGAGTCGCACCTCGGACAATGCTCCAATGTTTTCAGATGGGAGCTGGAATGACCCACCTACAGAAATATCGTTCGATTCGGTTACTCTAGCCCTTACGAGATAGAGGGATGGTTCGCTGATACATTGGATCTCATGCCCCACCGGCCTTCTGTCCTGAATGTCGAGGACTCTGACGCCAAGCTCGTCTTCGAAGGGACTCCTGGCCTCTTCGTCGCCATCGTTAGAATCGCCAAACTGCATATTCTTCGTACCACCCAGAAAGGTTCTCCCTCATGAATTGAGTTGTTGGGGGGGTAGGCACTCCCTAGAGAACGTGCTGACGAATCACGGTGATTACTTCCTCCACTTCAGAAGTGTCCATCGCTATCCTCTTACTGGCGACAATCACTCTAAGATCCGCAACTGTCAGTGGAGAGAGTTCTGCAATTTTCGAACAGACCTCGGGGTATTGAGTGAGTTTCTCGATTCCCATTAGAGCCACGAAAAGACTACTGTAAACAGCTGGATCGGTTTTGATATCTCCCGCGGGGTGGCCGCTTGTGCTTGCCTTCCATTCTGCATGCTGAAGGGCCATTGTCTGCTCGTAGGAAATCTCCCCCCTTCTCTCTATGGCCTCCAATAGCTTGTCTCTTACGGTAGCGAAGTCAACAAACTCTCTCTCAGCCATAATTTCACCTACTCAATGGGCCTAAGGTGCTCTGGTCGAGCAACTACTGTCTTCATCATGTTTCCATCTGCGACTCTAACTACATAGGCCCTGCCCTGTGACCCTTCAATAATCCCCGTTCTTCCCTGAAAGCGACGATGTGGCATTCCCTTCTGTTGAGCTGCATCAAGTACTATTGCGACCTTTTCGCCCTCTTGATAGGGGTGCATTGATCTCCCTATGAATAGTCTCCTGCGATCCCTCTTTCCCTTTCTGAGGATACTGCGTGTTCCCTGTCTGGACCCCTTTGTTCTAGTGACCATTCTTCCACCCCTCCATTATCGCGATTTCGGGCGACCTGTGTGGCATTCTTAAGGACTCGGATGTCAATTTCGCTCTCAGTCTACGTGAATCTCCTCTACATCAAGCCAAATGACTTGGCACTCGGCCTGCAAGACGCTCGTAATCGAAGGTTTGGTTCTTCCTTCGTCTGAGTGAACTAGTTCCTTGATGTATGTACCTGCCTCGCACCTTAGGGTCATTTCTACTTCATCGCCTTCTATTAACACATTATCTATGGAGGAGATTTTTCTCTTCCTAATCTTGGCTGCTCGCCTATGAGATACTCTCTTGGGGGTTTCTTGGTCTATCACTTGACCCGAGAGAGATAGAATTGATTCCTTGGCCTTGTCTAAATCTCCAAGGCCATCGACACCGAAGCGAATTGTGTATGTCTTCTCCGATCTTGATTGTTTGACCTCGTTTACTTTCTTCCTAGAACACCAAACCAGATTGTCAATCTCAATCTTCCCGGATCCGTTCGCATTTACTGTTTCCACTAATTCATTGAGTGAGTGTTCACGCATGGATGGTCGCTTTAACTCCAGTACGAAGGGGCGTCCAGATCCTAGGCATCGCACATCGATATCCTCCCTTCCCATTCCATGGAACGATGTGTCTTGAGCACCAAGAATTTCGCGGATTGGCTCACCGATCAGATCCTGAACTGAATGTGGGTATTGGAGACCAGAGCCGTCGCATGACTCGCAGCCTTCTGCTCGACCCCGGCAGGATCTGCAAGGCCAACGTGTTTGGGGGATTTCTCTGGAAAGTTTCCTATATCTCCCATATAGGAAAATCGGCCTTACGTCGACGTCCACCCGTAATGTTAGGCCATCTACCAGAATCATGACGTCAGGCCTCTCCTTCACGAATTCCACGTTCTGGCCCAATTCCCTAATTCTTCTATGAATAGCCTCGACGAGGGCACCCTTCAGCGGATTGGATCCAGGAGCTCCATACTTACTTCTAATTCGATCTTCTTCCTGGATTAGATCCTTAGGGAGATGGATGCCGAATTGCATTGTGGAAAACTGAGTATTAGGTAGAGATCCAAAGACCCGGTCTACTATGTTGTCCACGTCGTCAAATAGATTCTCACATAGAGGGCAGAACTCCTGCATAATGTTGGATTCTAGTTGGTTATCGCGCTCGAATGCCTCGTTCCTAATCTGTGCTCCGGGATCTGATCCATGACCTTCGAAGCGCAATCCGGATACTCTGTTCAGGCAATGATCGCATAATCCGATTTTGATTACATGTGCAATACCAATAGGGGCTGGGCATGGTGGAGAATCCCAATTTAGTGTATTTCCTTCGAAGTCGAAATCATCTCCATCGAACCAGATTTCTTCGGATTCCGTTTCTCCATGTGTGATCTCATCTGTTTCGAGATCAGTAGATGCGTAACCGGCGGATGCGTAAAGTTGCCACTGATCCTCCTCGTCGAGTTCTGAGTCGCTACCCTTCGGTTCTCCGTCCTCCATTAAATCACCACCGCAGCATCGGGGGGGACCGGGTGCTTCGGTGGATCTCGGTGGAGAGTTGAGGATTTGACTCCTTCGCAAGGGAGATTAATCAAAGCGAAGCGCCATGAGTCTCACAAATCTCTCTGAGATGAGAGAATGAGTGGATTCCGCTGGAGCATCCGGTAGGCCACTCTAGTTGTATTCCGTAACGCCCAACCGGGGTTACTCTAGGTTTCTCCAACCTCAGCCTAGCTATCTCCTCCTCGAACTCGATTCTTCTGTGCTCGTTTTCTTGGCGAGGCTTGCATTTTGCGCATTGGCAGTTGGATCGGATAACAAGGTAACTTACGCTGAACGATGCGCCGTCTCCAAATCTCATTACGCAGTGCTCATCGCTCCTCTCGAAGTCTGTCAGAAGCTCCCTCGACATCCTGTCACCCTGAAAACAGCTAGCAGGAGTTTGCCCTATCAGTGTATTCACAATCGAGAAAAAGTATGAAATTGGACCTAGTCATGAAGAAAATTGTGGAAAGGAACATTGGGGAAGTGATTGCATTCCCTGACCGGCCAGACTTCGGGCCAAACATGACTCCGAGGGAAATCTTCGCAGAGGGAAGCTTCGGAGGCACTTACTGGAGGCCGATTTTCTCTTCTGTAATTTCTCAGAGTCTTAGTAACCAGCACCTTGAATTTCAAGACTGGTGGGGGGGTATCGATGACACCCTCCTAACTAGTGAGAATTACGACAAGAGAGCGAACAGGTTTGGAGTATCGTGCGGCACATCACTAGATATGTGGGAGAATAAGGGTTGGATAAATGAGCAGGACCCATATGGTTGGGTACAATGGTACTGCAGGTTCTTCAAAGGAAGGAGAAGCCCTGACGACGATAGGCAGATCAGAAGATGGAAGGCCTTCGCTGGTGAGAAGGGGAGATTCAGAAATCAGCTGATTAATCTGGTAATCTCCAGAGAAACGAGTCATGATGACGAGTCGGTAAGCCCCGTTATCAGGCAGTCACTACAACATTGGGCGTATCGACTAAATTTTGAAGACTTCGAGAAAGCCGCCCTGGATAAATGGAAGAGTGAAATCTGTTAGGACAAGGCCAGGTTTTCGAAAACACAACATGAAATAGGACTGATTTGGCCAATATTCACAGAGGTGGGGCTGTTGTATAGCTACAAGCACGAGACAGTCGTAGATGCTGATGTAGAATCCACCTTCGCGTGGTTCGAGCACGAGGGTTCCTTCCGAAGATTGATGCCTCCATGGGAGGTTGCGGAAGAGGTGCGGGCCGATGAATCGCTCGAAGTGGGTTCTCAGAGAGTATTCAGATTCCCGATGGGGCCGATTAAGATGACCTGGGTTGCAGAGCACACCGGTTATGATCCCCCCCGATTCTTCTCAGACAAGATGGTTAAGGGGCCATTCTGGTCCTGGAGCCATGACCACCACCTAGTTGAGGAAAGTGGGGTAACCAAGGTGATTGACGAGGTAACCTACCAAGTTCCCTTTGGACCAGTGGGAAATCTGGCAGACAGGATTCTTGGTGGGCTTCTTGTAAGAAGAAGAATATCCCGAATGTTCACCGCCCGAGAGCTTCGTCTACAGAGAGACATGGCTCAGCATTCCAGATTCTCCGATTCTCCACGAAGGCGTATTCTGATTGCTGGATCCTCGGGGACGATAGGGACTCAACTTGTAGCATTCTTGGACACGGGCGGTCATGATGTTTGGAGATTGGTAAGAAGAGCTCCCAAGAATGGCCAAAATGAGTTGTTCTGGGATCCTGACTCAGGAAGTCTAGATCCGGGAATCCTAGAGGGCTTCGATTCGATAATCCACTTGGGAGGAGAGGGTATCGGAGACAAAAGGTGGAGTGTGGGCCGAAAAAGGGCAATCCGCAACTCACGTGTGAACAGCACGAAGTTGCTTTCCGATGCAATTTCGAAAATGAGCAACAAACCAGAGGTATTCATTCTAGCTAGCGCTATAGGCTGGTACGGAGATCGCGGAGAAGAGGAGTTGAACGAGAATAGTTCCCAAGGGAGTGGTTTCCTTCCTGATGTGTGCTCAGAGTGGGAGTCTGCTGCCTCAATGGTGGAGGAGTCTGGAGTCAGGACGGTGTACCTACGGAGCGGAATAGTTCTTACAGCAATAGGCGGAGCTCTGGCGAAGATGCTGCTACCCTTCCAACTTGGAGCTGGGGGGCCCATGGGAGGAGGCAAGCAGTGGATGTCGTGGATCTCATTGGATGACGAAATTTACGCAATACACCACCTACTGATGAGCCAAGGTTCCTCAGGAGCATACAACCTCACAGCTCCAGAGCCTGCAAGACAGAAGGGCTTCGCCAAGGTTCTAGGACGCGTTCTGAGGCGTCCTGCATTCGCACCAATCCCGAGATTCGCGATTAAAACAATATTCGGGGAGATGGGCGTCAGTCTAACTCTCGAAAGTCAGAGAGTAATGCCTAATAGACTGGTTAACGAAGGGTATGAATTCATTCATACCGACCTCGAACATGCCCTCAGAGATACCCTGGGTATCTGGAAAAACTAGTCCGATTTCGTTGCCTTTCTTCCAAATCCGAACAGGCTATCATCAGGGTGTAATAACGCCAACACAGCCGGAGCGAGAATCAAGCTAGCAATCACGGATAGGGCGATCATCACCGCGCAAAACAGCCCGAATGTTGAGAAGAATCCCATTTCTGATTGATTGATGATAAGGAATCCGGTAATGTCAGAAACTGCTGATCCAAAGAGGGCGATACCTGATGCCCCCCCAACTGCAGCTATGGATGAAAGAGTGTTTGCGCCACTCTCCATCTCCTCCCTAAAACGCTGAATCAGATGAATCACATAGTCTATTCCGACTCCTAGGGATATCGCTGCAATGGAGACCGTGACCATGTTTAGTCCGTAACCTGCAATTCCAACGATGGAGTATAGCCACACTATCATCAGGAAAATAGGAGCAGTTGTTATTGTTGCTAATGTGAAGGGTCTTGTCCCCCAAAGGAGAGAAAGAGCTACTGCAATTAATGCGAAGATGAGCACGTAATCCGGGCCCACAAGGAAGAATGAGATTGCGGACAGTACCAAGGCGTTTATTCCGACTCTGAAAGCTAGTTTGGTAGGGTTTTTCCTATCTATTTGGAGTCTCTCGATAACTGATGACTCTTCCCGGAAACCCCACCATAGGGCCAAAATGCAGAATATCACTCCTAGTAGGAGTGTGTCTTGAAGATCATCTTGCATTGAGTCTGCTGCTACGAACCGAATAATTGGCTCCCCTGTTGGAATAGCCCAAGTGACTGGATTTGAGCCATCCGAGAATGCGGTGGCCAAGTCTCCTCTTTCGTAAATTGGACCTGAAGAAAGGTTCTGAAGCGGGGCCATGTCAACTACCAGTTGTTCCAGAGCGGGTTCGACAAGTGCGAACTGCTCTGGGCTAGAAAGCCCGAATCTAAGGGATGTTCGTGGGTAACTTGGGATATCGCCTGACACTGTCAGCCATGGCTTTTCAAAATCTAATTCCTCCTCTACTTGGATGAATTCTCCAACTATACTGGTAGATAGAGAGGGATATCCTCCGCTAGCTGGGACCCCACGGGTAATCATGAACCCGTATAGGAAATTCAGACATGTACTGTCTTCTATTGATGGAACATAGATGAAGTCCATCTCCCTGTTGGGAATTTGTAGAGTTTCACAACCAACGCCTCCGTCTCCAGAATCAAAGTCCCATCCTGCTTGCTCGAAAGGGGTCTGATTCCATGCCATTGCCGCTCTTGTGTACCATAGCATCAGATCTATTCCAATCAGCTCAACCTGACCATTTGGCATCTTGGATATCTGGTCCGGATCATCCGGACCATGGGAATTCATGTTATCTCGAAGTTCGTCGATTGCGTCTAATACAAGAGGGTTGGAAATATTTCCTTCAATGAGGATGTAAGCAGGTTCCCCCTCGTCACTGAATCTCTCATTGATCAAACCTACACCTACAGCCAAATCTGAGTCCTCCTCGATGAAGTCTTCAACTTGAAAGTCACCCTCAAGTGACAACATAATCGGAGTTGCAAAAAGAGTGATTAACAGAGAAATTGCTACCACAACAGGAGAAAATCTTGCTGAAGTTGATGCTAAATTGGAAAGCCAAGAGCTGGGAATCATGTGGATAACATCGGTTCGCTCTTCGCCCAGCTTCCCCTTGGACTCTAGCCAGAGGTCAATGTCTAGCCTGGCCAGAGGAACCCATAGGCCAGTTAGGAAGAATGCGCAAAACACTCCGAGACCTGCTTCGATACCGAATGACCTCAGTGCTGCAATGCTTGATGTCATATTGGCCATAAATGCCACTATAGTTGTGACAGATGTTAGCAGGATAGCTAGACCAACCTTGCTGATAGACTTGTGAACAGCCTCTTCAGAGCTTTTTCCGGAGCGTCTCTCTTCCTTGTACCTGTGTAGGCTATGCAGGCTGTCGTCTATTTCGATAGCCAGGATTAGGATAGGTAGAAGGTTGGAGAATTGAGACCTGAAAATTATCTCGTTGTCCAGCGATTTTCCCAGAATTATCGCCCAACCGATAAGGCCGTACATCCACACCAGAGAGACTGCAAGAGCAGTAGCTACGATTGCTACGTCAGAGACCCGTCTCAGACTGGCCCATAGCAAAATCAGTATTGCCAGCCCCATTAGCAAAATCAAGTAGGCGCTTGAGAGAAGCTCGCGGTTTATCTCTACATTAACAGCCTCTGCGAACATAAGTGATACAATGTTCTCGTCGCTCATCCTGAGATCCTCTTCAAGAGACAAATACAACCACTCCACTGAGCACAACGGCTCAGCATTCGCCTCCCTCTCTCTACAGACCTCTACCGAGTTACGAATTGGTTTCGTCTCTAGATCAAAGCCATGCTTCTCGTAGCCAAATTCTGAACTAGCGTTCTTCCACGAAAAAGTCCATCCACTCTTCTGCATCTCATCTCTGTTGAAGTTAACAATCAGCCATGCTGCTGATGCAGACCATCTTCCTGGCAACCATTCATCGGAAATTAGCGAGCCGTTCTCCGAGATTTGGTGGTTCGCCGGCCCGATAACAAAGCTATTTTCATCGGGAACGAATGTTCTGTCGTTAGATAGAAACCTTAGAAATGCTCCATTGCTGTTGTTGGCCATCCGATGAGCAGCGAGATCTATGTGAGCCTGAGTGACGTTTTCGTGGTCGAAAGGCAGGCACTCGAGCGGACCACAGTCTGTCCAGTTTGTTGGAGCCGGGTCTGTGGACGAATTGATATCTAGGGTAGCTGCAAGCTTGTAAGGGTTGATCCTTGGAGAGGTCAGTGATGACTGGCCAGACATGAAGGTCCTGAATTCGGTAGCCAAGTCCAATATCCCATTGACTGGGTCTCCTGAGATTTCTGATGCTAAAGGAAGGTAGAATTCAGAAATCTCATTTTTCTTTAGTTCACTAGCATCTTCATCGATCTCCCTCAATACGGATAGATTCAGAATCCCGCCCTCTGGCTCGAGAATTCCCACTCCTCTGCCTGGATAGTCTGCAATCATAGTCACATCTGAGTCGGGGTCTCCAAAATAGCTCGGATCTCTGACGAAAATCCCGAATCCCCAAATATTTCCTGCAGCCGTGAATTCTTCCCTGAGAACCTGATTAGCATCAAGCTCAGGTGACTCCATGTCGTAAGACTCTATGTCAATAGGTTCGAATGAGGCTATGATGCCTGGAACCATGAGAATGGAAATCACGAACACGAGAAAGTGGACATTCTTGCGGCGCGGAATCAAGTAGTCCGCTAGTCCCTCGAAGTTTCTCACGATTTATCGCAGCCAAGGGGATATTTCACTAATTGTATCCACTCACATCCCGCTATCCTTGAGATTCTGAAGGGCATCTCTCTGAGATTTGGATAGTTTTTCAGGCTCGGAAAGAGTGAATTCCACATCAAGTGGTCCACCCATGTGCCCGTGTCCTTGAAGGCGTCTCCTATCTCCTATTTTCGTACCTTCGGGGATTTCAATTTGTACTTTTTTCCCTGTAGGTGTTCGAATTCTTACTTTACCCCCCAGAACCAAAGTTGAGTACGGTACCCTGACTTCTTGAACGAGTCTTCCTTCCTCCCATCGCCGACCATCTTCTGCATCTAGACGGACAGTAATTAGCAAGTCTCCAGATTCCCCCTCAGGGTGCTCGTGACCCATTCCCTTGAGGCGGAGAAGGTGGCCATGCTCAGCACCTTCTGGGACCCTTACTGTGAGTGTGCTCCCCCTTGTCTTAACCCCTGTTCCATTGCAGGAAGAGCACCGACTAGGAGACCCGAAGGTAGAACCATCGCACTTGGAGCACCTGCGCATCCTTCGGTGACTGAACTTTACCTCAGTGCCACTTATCGCCTGATCCAGAGATATATCCAGTCCCGCCTCTATGTCTGCACCCTTAGGCCTATCACGAGCTTGCTGGGAGCTTTGCTGGCCCCTCTCGAAGCTGAAGTCGAAGCCCCGCGAGTGGCTTCCTCTGCCACCCATAAACTGAGAGAAAATGTCCCCCAAATCGACGCCTCCGAAAGGAGAACGGTTGCCTCCTCCCTGGAACATCTCCTCCATGCGCCTTTGCTGATCGTGATTTCTTCTAGCTTCTGAAGTACCAATTTCTTCATATGCAGATTGTATGGACTTGAACCTCTCCTCGGCTGCTGCATCTCCTGGATTTCTATCTGGGTGATATTGCCTAGCTAGTTTCCTGTAAGCCCTCTTAATCTCGGCATCCGAGGCGTCCTTAGAGACACCGAGATCTCGATATGGGTCATCGGACACATCTCCCTCTAGTGGGTGTTGTCCTTCAACCTGATGAGTGAGTATTACACACCGGTGCGCTAATCATGAGTGCCTCTTTGGAGAGGCCATGGGAGTAGGTTGGGCAGTCTTTAGGAACTATTCTGGACACGCAAAGGAGATTCTGGGGGAAGTCACAGATTATCCAAGGTTCTTCCTTATGCCACCTTCAGCGATGGTTGAGGCATCCAAGGACGGGAGCAATATTGTGACGCTGCTAGAGCCAGACGAGCACATCGACCACGAGGTGGAGATGGTAATTAGGCTTGGAGAGGGTCTGGTTCCAATCCAGATGTGCGTAGGAATTGACACAACCAACAGGACTCGACAAACAATGGCTAAGAAGAAGGGGTGGCCTTGGCTAGAGGGAAAGGGATTCAGGGGATCAGGTGTTCTGGGCACTTGGACTGACTGGGACGAAAGTCAGGTGGAAATCGGCCTCTCTGTGAATGGGGAGACCAAACAGCTGGCCTCAACGGGACTAATGGTCCACTCCGTCGAGTCGATAATGAACCATCTCAATGGTTGGTACGATCTAGAACCAGGTGACCTAGTCTGGACAGGCACTCCAAAGGGAGTGGGGCCGATGAACAAGGGAGATGTCATAGAAGCATGGATGAAGAACTCTGATGGTGAAACAGTTAGCAAGCTGAATGCTGTATGCGAATAGGCAGAAGTGAAGGATTCAACATGGGCATTGGGACTAGGAGGATCACAGGAACTTGGCTCGTCGATGACAACGGAGTTGTTCAACGAGGAGACTTCCTTCTAAACGAAGACGGGAGCGCGTCTCCTAGCAAGGGTGACGAGGACGTTTTAGAGGTCATAGACGGATCGACGAGGCTAGTAACCAGATCCATGCAAAACTGGCACACACATATGGCAATGGTACTGAACAAGTCCATGGGAGAAGGGCTGCCTCTGATGGAATGGCTCGAGACATCGATCTTTCCTGTGGAAAAGAAACTTACAGAGGAGTTCGTAGAGGCTGGTACTCGGGCGGCGGCAGCGGAGATGATAGCCACTGGAACGACTTTCGCCTGCGACATGTACTACCACCCAGATGTGGTTGGGAGGGTCCTAGTTGAGAGTGGCATACGCGCTAAGGTCTGCGGTCCGATTACAGACTTCCCAACTCCATCATACCCCGATGGACCAGGACAGGCGCTTAGGATGATCGAGTCTCTTCTAGCAGAGGGGTCACCGGGACAAGGTAGAGTGGATTACGGGATAGGTACACACTCGGTCTACACATGTTCAGAGGAGACCCTGATGAAAGCGTCAGAGATCTCTAGAAATAAGGGTTGCACACTCAGTATTCACACTTCTGAGACCCGTCAGGAGGTCTCCGACTGCCACTCTAATCATGGCATGTACCCTATCGAATACCTGGACTCAATAGGCTACTTCACTGAGGGCACAGTCTGCGCTCACTGCGGTTGGGTAACCAAAAAGGAAATGAGGATTCTAGCCAGCCATGGAGCGCATGCCGTGCACTGTCCCACAAGCAACCAGAAGCTAGCCTGTGGAGGTACCATGTCATACCCAGCGATGAGAGAAGCAGGGGTCGATGTCAGGCTAGGTACTGACGGAGCTGCAAGCAACAACTCTCTGGACATGAGGGCCGAGGCTAAGGCAGCAAGTCTTGTACAGAGGCATGACCACTGGGATGCGAGGATTCTGGGGCCAGAGGAGACATGGTCGCTGGCGACCAAGGGTTCACAAGACTGGGTAACTTGGGACATGAATGATGTTAGAATGCGTCCCCGAGGTAAGAAGGGAAGGCGTTTGCTTTCCAATCTGATCTATTCCGGAGCTAGGGTGCTTGACGTTTTCGTAGGAGGGGAGGCCGTAAGGAGAGATGGGTCAACCCTGACTATTGACGAAGAAGGAGCTAGTGAGGACTTAGAGAGCGCTGTTGAAGACTACTATCGTAATATTTAGTATCGGGATCTAAGATTAGTGTTCTCACGGATGGAAGAGGAAAGCGGCACCGAGTACAGCATACGATGCCAGCAGCATCGCTCCCTCCAGCCAATTGGACTTACCATCTGAGGCAATAGAGTTCACTATCAATACAGCTAAGAAAGCTGATACGGTCTCAATCATCCCGAATTCAAAGGTCAGTGGGACACCGAGAAACCAAGCAAATACCACCATCATTGGTGCGACGAAGACCGCTATCTGGGTTGACGAGCCCATCGATATGGCGAAGGACAGGTCCATCTTGTCCTTGGCCGCCACAGAGACAGCTGTGAAGTGCTCCGCTGCGTTTCCAAACAGCGGAAGTAGGATGACACCGATGAACAGGTGAGGTAGTCCCATGTCGTCAGCAGCTGATTCTACAGAATGGACAAGGATCTCAGCCATCCAAGACACCAATACCGTGGCTACCACCAGTAGAATTGCGGCATCTCGCTGGGTCATCTCTGGTTCCTCGTGATGAGACCCATCGGTGGCGAACAGATGGACGTGACTTCGGAACTGGAAATAGAGGAACATCCCATAAATCAATAGCAGTATAAGAGCAGCGATGTGGCTCAGATTCTGCAACGCGTCATCGCCGACCTCACCTCCAACGCTAGAGTGGAAGACTGTTGGGATGATCAGTACTATCATGGAAAGAAGGAGGAGCGAGCCGTTAGAGCTGACCTGAGTCTCAGAGAACTTCTGCTCGGGGAAGTGGATTCCCCCCCAGACGAATGCCAGACCCATAACCAGCAGAAGGTTCCCAAGGATGCTGCCGATTAAGCTGGCCTGGACTAGGTGGATGTAGAACATCTGAACCTCGGGATCGACCTCCTGGTAAGCACTGTAAATTAGCAGCAAAGCGATAATCATCTCAGCAGCGTTCCCAAAAGTTGCATTCAAGAGTCCGCCGATGGACTCAGAGGTCCTAAGTGCAATCTCTTCGGTAGCTCTTCCCATCAAGAATGCTAGAGGCATAATTGCTACCAGAGAGGAAAAGAAGGCCAAAGAAGAGTCTTGCTCGATGTAGTTGAAGTATACAGTAACTGGAACTGCCAATAGAAGGATGTTCAGCTTTGTCTCCCTAGGGTTCATTGCCTTCAACCAGCTAACCTGCCTCTTCATTATTCAAAGCGGGCTCAGGATTCTAGGTCAATGTTACGCCTCGGATGGGAGCGTTCTTGTTGTCTGTTCAATACGGGAATAACGTGGAAGGTCCAATCAGGCTGGCATTGACAGGTTCACCGGGGACTGGGAAGACATCTGTGTCTTCATTGCTTAGTGAAATTGGGCTCGAGGTAGTTTCCATGGAAATGCTTGCTGAGGAATATGATTGCATAGGTGACGCCGACACAATGGATGGAGCTAGACCAATCGATATGGCCTCGCTATGCTCTCGCCTTGAGGATGATTGGATTGCAAGGCCCCCGACCAATACAATGGTTGACGGACATCTCTCACACTTACTGCCCGTAGATTGTGTAATTATCATGAGATGCAAACCGGTGGTTCTGAAGGAGAGGTTGGTAGAGAGAGGTTACTCCCATGAAAAAATTTCCCAGAATGTAGACTGGGAGATACTTGGTGGAACCTGGAGCGAGCTAGGCGAGGGAGTCCCGGTGATAGAGTTCGACTCCTCGTCAGATTCTTCTGACTCCATAGTTGAGTCCATAATGAGTTGGATAGTAGATGGCTTGAAGCCTGAAAGGCCAGCCAATCAGATTGACTGGGTAGGAAGAGGGGAGGTGTAGAATGTTCGAGAAATTTAGAGATAGGTGGACTAAGGCAATCAAACCGCTAGTTTTGAGGTTGGAAGGTGTTGACCCCAGTATTCTCACCTGGTCAAGCCTGATACTCTCACTGGGAGCCTTCTACCTCCTCATGGAAGCAGGGGCTGACAGCAAAGGATCCTTTGCCATAATCGGAGGAATTGTGATCATCATTATTGCAGGGGTTCTAGATGGATTGGACGGGGCACTTGCTCGCCATCAGGGAACTGATGGTCCGTATGGTGACTTCTTGGACCATACTATCGACCGAGTTGTCGATGTGGGGCTTGTTGTAGCGATTGGAATGAATTCGTCCTTCGTTGACGACCCGAGTTCCGGGTATCTTGCTGGTCTGCTTACTCTCTTCGGATCATACATGGGGACTCAAGCCCAGTCAGTTGGCTTGGATAGAATATATGGTGGCTTCTCCAGAGCAGACAGAATGGTCCTAACCCTAGTTTCTCTAATTATGGCAGCATGGCAGGCCCAGGCTGGGATAGCTGGTTTTGAGGTCGCAGAGATACACCAGATGGCTGAATGGGCCCTCTTGGGAAACAGTAATCTCAATGGGATGACTTTCGCACTAGCTATTTCTGCATGGGGAGGGGCCTACACCTTCCTGGTGAGATTTGTTAAAACGAGAAACGGCTTATTGTCTTGAGTGGTAATTCTGGGAGTCTGCAAAAACCTCTGTTTGGCGTGTTAAGAATGGGGCAATGGTTATCCTCTATTCGACGCGCCTGAACGTTGTGAAGCACCTAATTGAAAGAGTCCTAGAACTCCAAGAGGGAGAGACTCATACTCAAATGGCACCGGAACAGGAAGAAGTTCCAGACCTTGAGAACCTCCTTAGATCACTTCAGCCAAAGATCAGAGTTTTCGGTTGTGGTGGGTGTGGATCAAACACGGTCGCCCGATTAGAGCAAGAGGGCTTGTTCGATGGTGAGTACGTCAAGGGGATGGCAGTAAACACGGATGCTCAACATCTGTTGAGAGTGAATGTGGAGAACAAGGTCCTGATTGGTCGATCCGCCCGAGGCAGGGGGGCGGGAGGCGACCCGGAAAAAGGAGAACAGGCGGCATACGAATCCGAACGTGTGCTCAAGACCGAGGTTGAAGAATGCGATCTGGCATTCATCACCGCGGGCCTCGGCGGCGGCACTGGTACTGGAAGTGCCCACGTCGTCGCCAGGCTCGCAAAGGCCTCGGAAGCTCTGACCATAGCAGTGGTAAGCTACCCATTTGTCTCGGAGGGAGCCGTTCGAAGGCAAAATGCTGAGTGGGGACTAGAGCGACTTAGAGAGGTTTGTGACACAGTAATCGTCCTACCTAACGAGAGGCTGCTAGAGGTAGAAGGGGTTCGCGACCTCCCGCTTGACGCAGCATTCAGAGTAGCGGATGAATTGCTGATGAGGAGTATCTCTGGAGTTTCTGAGATGATTGCAAAGGAGGGCGTGGTCAACCTTGACTTCCAGGATCTCAGGTCCGTAATGGAGAATGGTGGGGGAGTTGCGATGATTGGTCTCGGAGAGGCGACTGCTGACGAGGGAGCGGAGAAGGCTACGATGGAGGCCTTGCAATCACCTCTTCTTGATATTGACATTTCTGATGCCAGAGGTGCCTTAGTGAACGTTGTAGGAGGCCCCG
>Ga0310344_10000178_pt1 | contig 53242 bp, 43 predicted proteins | sample HC15DNA20200_MG_FD_203801 | JGI IMG/M metagenome (GOLD analysis project Ga0310344, IMG submission 203801) | Marine microbial communities from station ALOHA, North Pacific Subtropical Gyre - HC15-DNA-20-200_MG | ecosystem: Environmental > Aquatic > Marine > Oceanic | place: Pacific Ocean: North... | reverse complement strand
AGGTCGGGAAGAGTTTCAGAGCTATTATGGATTATATTAACCCCTATTGATGATCCTTCATTAATAGGTTTAATTACGTATGGGGGAGGCATTACCTCGGCTGTTTTTAATTGATTGGGACTAATAATAACTGCCTCAGCCATTCCAATATTTTGGGCAGCAAAAACATTGCGTGCGGCATACTTATTCATTGCCAAAGCTGATGCCAGAACACCAGAGTGAGTATATGGGATTTTTAAAAGATTTAGTAATCCTTGAATGCATCCGTCTTCACCGTATCGACCATGAAGCGCATTGAAAGCAACGTCTGGCTTATTTTCTAGGGTGCTAACTAGTGCGCCAATATCAGCGGTTACATCTATTTCATCTACTACATATCCAATTTCTCTTAGAGCATTTGCACATTGTTTGCCCGAGCTTAGAGAAACATTCCTTTCTGCTGATATTCCTCCCATTAATACTGCAATACGTTTATTCATGTTCAACTCCTGAGTACTTACCTATTCTCTCAAGTTCCCACTCAAGCTCTATTCCAGTAACTTCACGAACTCGTCTCCGCACTTCTTCTCCAAGTCCTTCGATGTCAGCTGTGCTTGCTCCTCCTAGGTTAATCAAAAAATTACAATGCTTTTCGGAAACCTGAGCTTTTCCTAATCGTAGGCCACGGCATCCTGCTTTATCTATTAGCTCCCAAGCTTTTTGTCCGTTAGGATTTTTATAAGTACTACCTCCTGTACGACTTCTTATAGGCTGTGAATCAGTGCGAGCGCTTTGTACAAGTTCCATAGCTCTGGATATTTCAGTCTCATTTCCCCAAACTCCATCCATTATACAGCCGGTAAATATCCAGTCTGAAGGTATTCCGCATCCCCTGTATCGAGGAGCCCAATCTTCAGTTGAAAGACATTTGAGTTGGCCTAAAGGAGTTAGGGCCATTACCTTTGAAACGATATCTCTGAACTCTCGACCATAGGCGCCTGCATTCATACGAAGAGCTCCACCAATTGTACCGGGAATACCTGCAAGAAACTCAAAGCCAGCTATGGACTCAGCTCGTGCTGCTTTGGCTACATTATAATCTAGTGACATAGCTCCAGCGTGAATTTCTGTGCCTTTTGTACGAATGGTTGAGAAAGGCCTTCCCAGTCGAATAACTACTCCAGGAACACCTCCATCCCGAACAAGCAGATTTGAGCCTACTCCAATAGTTGTTATTGGGATATTGTGAGGTTTGTTAATTAGAAACTCTTTGAGATCAGTGGCATCAGCTGGCCTGAATAATACTTCTGCTGGGCCGCCAGTTCTGAACCAGGTAAATTGAGCAATTGGGGCCTCAATGTCGTATTTTCCCCGAACTGGAGGAAGCTGATTAATTAAACTGCCCGGATAATGATTTTTTATGACCATCATTGATCCGACCTTATTTTTTTATTATTTAGACGTTCTAATTCTGAAGGTAATGCTTTGGCCCAGTTGGTAACATTTCCTGCACCTAAGAATATTACTGTGTCATTAGGTTGAACTTCTTGAGAAACAAGTATCGATAAGTCATCAGGATCAGGGAGTGGACGCACGTCACGATGGCCATGGCTTCGAAGCCCTGAGACCAAAGCGTTGCGGTCCACCCCCTCTATCGGACTCTCGCCGGCTGGATAGATATCACTGACAAAAACTATGTCAGCGTCATTGAAGCAATTACAAAACTCATCAAATAAACTTACAACCCTTGAATATCTGTGGGGTTGAAATACTGCTATTGTTTTTCCTGATGTGCTATGACGAGCAGCATCTAAAACAGCGGAAATTTCGACTGGATGATGTCCGTAATCGTCAATTATTGTAACTCCACCTGCAACACCAGTTTTTGTAAACCTTCTGTTAACTCCTGAAAATTCCGCTAATCCCTGGCGAATTATTTTTTCTTCTATTCCCATCTCTATAGCAACGCTGATAGCTGCAAGTGCATTTTGAACGTTATGTGCCCCGTACATGGGAAATGAAAGGCTGCTAATAGATCTTGTCCCATGCTCCCCGCGCTCTGAAATCTCAACATCGAACATGACACCATCTGATTGATTTTTTAAATTAAGACCTCTTACGTCAGCCTCAGGGGAAAGCCCATAAGTTATAACCCGTCTATCAGCGATATTTGAGACGAGTGCTTGGACTTCAGGGTCGTCAATACATAAACTTATGAACCCATAAAACGGGATGTTTAAAACAAAGTTTGAAAAAGCATCTTTTAAAGAGTCGAAATTTCCATAGAAGTCTAAATGTTCAGGGTCGATATTCGTAACCACGGCAATGGTTGCAGGAAGTTTAATGAAGGTTCCATCTGACTCGTCAGCCTCGACAACCATCCAGTCTCCTTCACCCAGCCTGGCGTTGGTTCCGTACGCATTTATTATTCCCCCGTTAATTACAGTCGGATCAAAGTCTGCCGCATCAAGCACAGATGAAATCAATGATGTTGTGGTCGTTTTTCCATGAGTTCCGCCAACAGCAATTGACCACTTTAACCTCATTAGTTCTGCCAACATTTCGGCTCGTCGGACGATGGGTAACAGTAATTTTCGGGCATTAATAATTTCAGGATTATCCGGTTTAATTGCAGTAGAAATAACAATAACTGATGAGCCAATTATGTTTTTACCAGAATGACCTATGATAATTTTAATGCCCAGTTCACGTAATCTTTTTATGTTTGCGCCTTCTGCAATGTCGCTTCCTTGAATTACGTAACCCAACGAATGTAAGGTTTCAGCGATTCCACTCATTCCAATGCCACCAATGCCAACGAAATGGATTGTACCTATATCTAGAGGAAGAGCTTTCATTTCAGCCTCTCTAGATTGAAAGTTGTGGTTTCACACATTTGACTATTTATTCTTAATAATCCGGTCACCATATCGGTAAGTAATTCGGTTGCTTTTGGGTTTCCAAGTGAACGAGCCGCCTCAGCCACTTTTTGTAAGGTTGATGGATCTTCCAAAGCTGCCTCTAGCCAACCAGCCAATGCCCCAGGCGTAAATTCATTTTGAGGGCAAACCCAGCCACCACCGCCCTTTTCTATTGCCCTAGCATTACTCATCTGGTGATCATCAGCTGCGTCAGGGTAGGGAACATAAAGGGCTGGTCTACCAGCAGCAGTTAATTCGGCAACAGTAGAAGCACCCGACCGACAGATCACCATATGGGAATTGCCAATTCTTTTTGGAACGTCTTCAAAAAAAGTATCTAATTCGACAGACATTCTCATTTTTTCATAGGTTAAACGGACTTGGTCTAGATCTTCAATGCGGCATTGTTGACTGACCTGAAACTTGGATCTTAAAACTGGAGACATTGATAAAAATGCTGCCGGAACAATTTCTGAAAAGACCCTAGCCCCCAGACTACCTCCCAGAACTAGAAGATGAAGAATAGAATTTGGTGGATTGTAAGGGCGAGTTGCAAGAGCAGAAATTTCTTCGCGTATGGGGTTACCAACTACTCGGGAACGAGCTGCCCCGGTTTTATTCAACTTTGAAGTTTGCTCAAAAGATAGCGCAAAGGCTTTTGCGCCACTTGCAAGTCTTCGATTAGCTCTTCCTAAAACTGCGTTTTGCTCGTGAATAATTGTTGGGATACCAGACATTCCTGCAGCGAGTATTGGAGGTATTGTAGGATAGCCCCCAAAACCTATTGCTAAAACAGGATTTAAGCGCCTTACCAATCTACGGGACTCGTTAAGACCCTTAATAAGGGCTCGGGCACCACGGATGCTTGAAAATATTCCTCCGCCGAAACGTCCTGTTGAAATAGCATATCGGTTTATCTCGGGAGGTAAACCAAGGGTGTCACGGCTTAGACTAGCTCCTCGGTTATCACTTACGAATACTACAGGATGGCCAAGTGAACTTAGTGAGCATGCCAATGATACACCTGGAAACATATGCCCTCCGGTTCCACCAGCGGCAATCATTATCGGTAATTTAGAGGCTCCAGTCATCCGTTTCGAGCTTTTCCACTACGTCTTCTCGTTAAAGAAAGTATCATGCCAACACTCAATGCTATGGCCAATAAGGAAGACCCACCATAACTTATGAATGGTAATGTCATTCCTTTAGCTGGCATAAGTTGTAGGCTTGAGGCCATATTTATTAATGTTTGCAGGCCAAATTGCCCAAGCAGGCCACAAGCTGCTAATAGGGTGAAGAGATCGTCTTCTCCCATCGCTCTGATTAATCCACGCAGAACAATAAACGCAAAAAGGAAAACAATTATTAATGCAATTATTAACCCAAGCTCTTCGCCAGCCACTGCAAACACCATGTCTGCATGAGCATCTGGCAAACTGTTTTTTACTGTTCCCTCTCCTGGGCCACGGCCAAAAAGCCCACCATTGGCAAACGCATCTAGGCTTCGCTCGCCTTGATAATTGCTACCTGAAGAAGCATCATACCAACCATTGATTCTTCGTTGAACATGATCCATAAATAAATATGCGCTGAACAATCCTGCTATTCCCAAACCAAATAATGATGCAACTATCCATATGGGTAGACCAGCTAAGCAAAGTTGGGCCATCCAGACAGTGCCAATCACAAAAGATTGCCCTAAATCTGGTTGGATCAGCACAAGAGAAATAAGAATTCCTAAAGAAATAATTGCTAGGGCATATCCTGGAAATGTTTTATCTTTTATTTTTTCTGCAAAAAGCCAAGCTGTAACGACTGCAAAAGTAGGTTTAGCAAATTCAGTGACTTGGAGCGTTTGGCCAGCTATTGAAAGCCAGCGTTGAGCGCCACCAGCCTCTTTTCCTATTAACAGAGTTAGAGCAAGACCTAATATACAAAATAAAAAAGCGAGAACTGAGTAACGTCGTATTTGGGTCGGAGTTAGTAAAGATACAAAAATGATCCCGATGGCTGCAAATGGCAAAAATATTAGATGGCGTGTAACAAAGTGCAGACTATCATAACCCATTTTTAAGGCTACAGCGGGGCTGGAGGCTAAAGTTAACATTGTCCCAAATGCTATTAATGCTACTATTGCTGCAAGACTCCACCGATCAACTGTCCACCACCAATTACCTAAAACTGATGTGTCTGTTCTTGAAAAGGTAGTCATGGCCTATTTCCTAGTAAATTCTTCACTGTGTCTCTGAATGTCTTGCCCCTAGTTTCGAAGTCCGGGAACTGATCGAATGAGGAGCATGCGGGTGATAATAAAACAACACACGGCCTGTCTTCTTTTATGGCGAGGTCTATGGCTTTCTCAGTTGCTTTTATCAGATCGCCACTGAATGAATAAGGTGCTTTACCTTCAAGAGTTTTAGCAAATTCTATAGCTGACTCTCCGATCAAAAAAACATGTAAGATTTTAGAAAAATATGAAGTTAACTCCTCTATTCCCCCCTCTTTAGCCCTTCCGCCTGCAATCCAAATAATATTATTGTTGCATTCTAGAGCCCGAGCAGTTGCATTAGCATTTGTTGCTTTGGAATCATTTATAAATCTGCAGCCATTTGTTTTTGCAATCAATTCTTGACGATGTTCCAAGCCAGGAAAGTCAGAAATTGAATCAGCTACTTCCTGCAACTTAGTTTCGTCCTCTTTTAAAATAAGTGATACCGCAGCATAAGCGGCTGCGGTGTTTTGGGCATTATGAAGGCCAGGCAGCCTTTCAACTTTACTTAGATCTATAATTCTGCATTTAGATTTATATCTATCATCTACTAGCCAACCTTTTTCGACATAAACTCCGCTGCAAATAGGCCTTTCAGCGGATATAGCTATTACTGGTGTTTCTCCTCCAGACAGATCTTTATGAATGTCACGACAAATAGTATCATCTACCCCAATAATCGCCCCGATTGTTTTTGAAGTATGTGAAAAAATTCGACGTTTTGCCGAAATATATCCCTCCATACTTCCATGACGATCAATATGGTCAGGACTAATATTGAGTAAAACAGATAAATTAAAAGTAGCCGATGAAAGTAGTTCAAGTTGATAGGATGATATCTCCAAAACATATATTCCGCTCTCTCCCATAGAAGAGAGTGTTAGAGCAGGTTGTCCAATATTTCCTCCAACTACTGCTTTTTTACCGAGTCTATTTAGCAAATGTCCTATCAATGCCGTAGTTGTCGATTTACCATTTGTCCCAGTAATTCCAACAAAAAAAGCATTTGGTTCTGCTCTGGCTAATATTTCAATATCACAAACTATTTCACAGCCCGCAATTTTCGCTTTATTAACTACTGGGTGCGGTGAGGGGTATGCCAATGGTATGCCCGGACTAAGTAGCATTAGCGACACTTCTTTCATGTCGATATTGTTCAAATCAACTAGAGGAAGGCCTTGTTTTTTGGCAGCATTACGCTGAGATACATCATCATCCCAAGCCAGGATATTTGCGCCGAATTTTTTTAGTGCATTTGCGGCCGGTAGCCCAGATTTTCCGAGACCTAAAACAGCAATTGTTTTGCCATTAAAGGCCGATAGATTTATGTCTAATTTTGTTTCAATTTTCATTTTATTGTTATCGCAGCTTTAGCGTGGCGAGCCCCGCTAGAGCTAGAACCGTTGCTATGATCCAGAAGCGAATGACTATAGTTGGCTCAGCCCACCCTTTCTGTTCAAAATGGTGATGGAGGGGGGCCATACGAAAAACCCTCCGCCCTGTAAGTTTGAAAGATGTCACTTGAACTATTACCGATACTGTTTCTAAAACGAATAAACCGCCAATAATTGCTAATACTAGTTCGTGTTTGGTAACTACAGAGATGCCCCCTAAAGCGCCACCAATAGATAGTGATCCAGTGTCTCCCATGAACACCATTGCTGGGGGTGCATTAAACCATAAAAAGCCCAAAGCTGCGCCAACTAACGCTCCACAAAACACTGCTAACTCACCTGAGCCAGGGACGGCAAAAATTAATAAATAATTTGCAAATACTGCATTGCCTACTAAGTAAGAAATTAAACCGAAGCTACCTGCCGCAATCATTACTGGAACAATTGCGAGCCCATCAAGTCCGTCCGTTAAGTTGACTGCATTAGACGCACCAACAATTACAAAAATAGCAAACGGCCAAAAAAACCAGCCTAAATTGAGTAACACGTCTTTTACGAAGGGTAGCGCCAGGCCGGTGGAAAGAGAAGGCTCCATTAAATACATAATCCAGTACGTAGCAACGCCAGCCACTAGAACCTCTAATGAAATTCTTAGCTTTCCTGGCAAACCATTAGAACTCGATTTAGTGAGTTTCTTATAATCGTCAACAAATCCTATGGCACCAAAGCCGATTGTAATAAGTAATATTGCCCAAATGTAACCATTGGTCAGGTCTGCCCAAAGTAAGGTTGACACAATGATGGCAAGTAAAATTAAAAAACCGCCCATGGTTGGGGTACCGGCTTTAACAAAATGTTGAGGTGGCCCATCTTGCCTTATTGGTTGTCCACTTGGCTGCTGTTGTTTAAGCCAACCTATTATAAGGGGACCAAAAACGAACGCTACGAATAGAGCTGTAACAACAGCACCTCCGGCTCGGAAAGTTAGAGAACGAAATAAAAACAAGACACTGTATTCATCTCCTAAGGGAGCCAGTAGGTTATAAAGCATTGCCAGCCTCCCCATTCTGTAAATTTAAAGATCTACTATTTTTTGAAGAATTTTTAATTAAAGCATTAGCTATCGAACTTGTGTTGCTACCCTGTGACCCCTTGATTAGAACAATGTCGCCTGCCTGAAGAGCCTTTTTTACTTCTGGTATTAGAACATCAGGGCGTTCGGCATGCTTGGCACGCATATGTTTTGGTAAAGCTTGATGAAGGGCAGCCATAGATTTGCCGACAGTATAAACCTGATCGATTCCATTCGCTTCTAGTTTGACGGCAAGCCGTTCATGCAGTCTGAACGATTCCTTTCCTAACTCTAACATATCGCCTAACACTGCAACCCTTCGACCTTTGCCTTCAGGGTAACTGTCCCTTAAAGTTTCAAAGGCAGCCCGCATGGATGCCGGGCTGGCGTTATAGCTGTCGTCAATCACCGTAAGTTCACCTTTTGGCGTTGTAATTCGATGACGACGACCTCTTCCCTTGGCAAGGCTTAGATTGATTAAAGCTTCAGCAGCTTTGTCAACATTAGCATTTAAAGCGCTTACTGCAGCCAACAGGGAAAGAGAATTAATTATGTTATGACGGCCTGGTATTTTCAGAGTATAGCTAAGTTTTTTACCGTTAATATCAGCCGTAACGTTAGTGCTTAGTTGATTTGATTTAATGTTCAATAGTCGGATATCAGCTTCAGGATCTGCCCCAAAACCAATTATTCGTTTTACTCCATAGTCTTCAGCGAGCGAAGCTAAAAAGGCAAAGTAGGCATTATCACGATTTAATATAGCTATTTTTTCACCTGTAAGACCTGCGAAGACTTCTGCTTTTGCTTCGGCAATCGAAGCAATAGAATCAAAAAATTCTAGATGAACCGCTTCAATAGTTGTGATGATAGCTATATTGGGACGAATAAGTTTTGATAAGTTATGAAGTTCGCCTGCATGATTCATTCCGAGTTCAATCGCGGCATAAGCAGAACTTTCTGGGAGCCTCGATAATGTTAGCGGAGCACCATAATGGTTATTTAAGTTTCCATCTGTTGAATGTGTTAAACCTGTGGCTCCAAGAGCAATAGACAACCCATCTTTTGTCATTGTTTTCCCAACGGAGCCAGTCACTGCAACAATCTTTGCTCTACTGCGTTTTCGAGCAAAATCACCAAGCTGGTTTAAGGCACTTTCAGTATCTTTAACTAAAATTAAATTTTCACACTTTTTTATATTCTCAGGAACTTTACTTGCTATTGCTGCGACAGCTCCATTAGCCAGAGCTTGATCAATATAATCGTGGCCATCAAATTTTGGTCCTGAAAGAGCAACAAATAAGTCTCCAGGGTTACAGGCGCGGCTATCAATAGAAACTCCCTCAGCGGACCAATCATTTCTAGAATCAGAAGTTTGATGTCCGTCAGTGGCTTCAAGCACTTGTTTTCTGGTCCAAATTGTTTTGGGCTGTGATGCCATTATTTTAGCTCACCTCCCAATTCTTTAATAGCAGAGGCGACAACTTCGGTATCATCAAAAGGAATTATTTGATTTCCAACTATTTGCTCTGTTTCATGCCCTTTTCCTGCAATTATTAAAATGTCGTCTTTAGAAAGTTCACTTATTGCTTGCTCTATTGCGGCTGCTCGATTGTCTATTTCAATTGCGTTAGGACACCCAGCTAAGATCTGTTTTCGGATGGAACTGGGATTTTCATTTCTGGGGTTGTCATCTGTAATGAAAACTTTGTCACAGAGTTTAAAAGCAATCTCACCCATTTTTTCTCTTTTTGAGTTATCCCTCTCTCCACCAGCTCCAAAAACTAGATTGAGATTACCCTCAGAATGATTTTTTACTGAGACAATTAATGATTCTAATGCCGCTGGGGTATGGGCGTAATCGACAAATACTCGTGAACCATTCTGTAAGCGTCCTATAAGTTCTACCCGTCCTCTTATTCCGTTAAGATTGGCTAGCGCAGAGAAAGCGTCATCAATATTTGAGCCGAGAGCTAATATTAATCCTAGCGCCGTAAGAGCGTTATAGGCTTGGAAAGACCCTATTAGAGGTATGTGGGTTTCGTATGGTTTTCCAAAAATATTCAGACAAACTCTTAATCCTTCGTGAACAGAATCCAAGCAGTCAATTCGTATATCAGATCCGTTTTGGCCAAAAGTTAATATATTGTGACCTTTGTTTCGGCAAATCCTATTGAGTTTTTCAAAATAAGCACTATCACTGTTAAGGACAGCTGTTCCCTCCGAAGGAAGAAGGTGTTCAAAAAGATAAGCTTTAGCATTAAAATATTCAGTTTCGTTTAAGTGGTAATCTAAATGATCATGGCTTAAGTTTGTAAATGCTGCCGCTTGAATATTTACTCCATCTAAACGATGCTGATCCAGACCATGAGATGATGCCTCAATTACTATGGAATCAATATTTTTGTCTGCTAGCTCAGATAATAATTTATGAAGTTCAACTGGATCAGGAGTAGTAAGGGAACTCTGAATATCAAGCCCCTCAGAATCAACTCCTAGAGTTCCTATGCTGGCGGAAGCAACGCCCATTTTGGTCCATATCTGCTTAGAGAATGATACAACAGATGATTTTCCGTTGGTTCCGGTGACCGCAGCTATACTTCTTGGTTGCCGTTCATAAAAACTGGCCGCTAATTCTGCTAAATACCGTCGAGGATTTTCATGAACAAGTAAATATGTTTTATCATCTAGTTGAGTGCCTTCTGGGGCAAGTATAGCCACAGCACCGTTATTGATTGCTTCAGAAATGTAATTCCTACCATCGGTCGGTGATTCCTTTTGTGAGCTTGGAAGTGCGGCAAATACATATCCAGGCTTAACCAAACGGCTGTCAGAAGTGAGCCCTGTGATCTCTATGTCATTGAGCTCTTCAGTATTTAGTGCCATGTTTGCCATTAGTTTAGTTAACTGCAATCCTTTGTTTCCTTGAGCTGGGTTTTATTTGGTTTCTTAACCAGACTCCCTCTGTGTCTGGAGGGTGTGCCTTTATCGGAAAAACTTCTAACAAGGGCGCAATCTCAGAGATTACTCTACCGACTACCGGAGCAGCCACTCTTCCCCCGGTTGGGCGCAATTTGTTTATTTGTTTTGGATCATCGATATTTACAATCACCACGTATTTAGGGGAATTAATAGGAAAAACCCCGACGAAAGATGAAATTAACTTACTTCGATCATATCCACCGCCTTGAGATTTATCGGCAGTTCCCGTTTTTCCGCCCACTAAATAATCAGTCGCATCAGCACTTCGGCCTGAGGTTTTTAGGACAACTTCTCTTAGGAGTTTTCTCATAATTAATGATGTTTTTTTCGAAATAACTTTCGTTCCATGCACTAATTTATTGTCTTTTTTAAGCAAGGTTGCTTGATAATGGTTTCCATTCACTATTGCTGCTACAGCCGTGGCAGCATGTAATGGGCTTACGGAGATTCCATGGCCATAGGATACTGTCATTCTATATATTTTTTTCCAATTATCGGGAGGTCTGGGGGTTCCTTTGGCTGCTAATTCGATACTAGAAGGACGCAATAAGCCAAGATCCGTAAAGAATCTTTTTTGCAAGCTTCTATCAAATTCTGCAGCTATCAATGCTGAACCAATATTAGATGAATGAACAAATATCTCAGGAACTGTTAGAATTTTGTTTTGGGCATGATAGTCTCGGATAATATAACGACTAATGTAAATTGGTTTTCTTGCATCATATGAAGTATCCAGGCTAACTTTTCCGCTTTCCAATGCAATTGCTGTATTAAAAATTTTAAATATAGACCCTAACTCATAAATGCCGTGAGTGGCTTTGTTAAACTTCTCGTTGTCTGATGCAGTTCCGGCTTCATGAGGCATGAAGTCGGGAAGAGAGACTAGGGAAATGGTTTCACCTGTTTCTACGTCAAGCACAATGCCTGATCCGCCAAGTGCGTTATATTTAATTATCTGCTCCTTCATTTCACGTCTAAGAACTTGTTGCACGCGAACATCTAAGGAGAGTTGCAAAGGCCCTCGGTTTTCTTTCAGTATGTCATCACAAAATAGCTCTATTCCCGCTAAGCCCTTATTGTCGACGTTTGTATAGCCGACTGCATGAACTGTTAGGTCGCGCATTGGCCAATATCGTTTTTCTTCATATCTGAAATCAATGCCCATAATACCAAGTTTATTAACTTCATATTCTTGTCTTGGGGTGATTTCTCTTTTAAGCCAAACAAAGTCTTTATTTTTCGCTGAGAGCTGTTTTATAAGTTTTGTTTCGCTTAAGCCTGGAAGAATTTTAACTATAGACCTAGCTGCTCGTTCAGGGTCAATAATTTCTTTTGGATCTGCGTACAAACCAGGAGTTCTAAGGTTTGTGGCGAGAAGAATACCATTTCGATCAATTATATCAGCACGGCTCATTTGAATGCCTGCTGTTACATTTCTAGTTTTTATAGTGTTTTTAAGGTTTTCTTCATTTAAAATTGTTACATCGACGAGTCGAACAGCAATGACAAGGAAAGCAAGGGCTACAAGTGTTCCGCCGAAAAGGAGTCTGGTTTTAGCCTTCTCGAGAGCTTTCTTATTTGTACTTTCAAATGAAATACGACTAGTCATTTAGAGGCGCCTTAGAAAAATATTTGTTTGTTGAGGGGCCTTTTTCAAGGATAGGGTCTTTTTCTCTAGTTAACATGGACGCAGGCACCACTCGTTGGGGAATCGAGGAAGCATCCAAAAACTGAGAGCTTTTTAGAGGCTGTAATTTTAGGTATTTGCTATTGAGAATTTCTAGCCTTTCAGGTCGGTTAGACTCATGCCAATCTGCCCTGAGGGCAAAAACTTTCTCCTGATTTTCTTTGATATCATGATTTAATGTGGCCAAACGTTTTTCTAGTTTATCCACTTCAAAAGTAATCCTAAATAAGATTCCTCCTGCCACAATACATAGCATTATAAGAATGAGGATCACGGGCGTTTTCATTGTTGACCTTCCTGGCTTAGTGAACTCCAGCTAGGAGCAGCAGTGCGCTCGGCTATTCTAAGTCGGGCTGACCGGGCTCTTGGATTACTAGAGATTTCAGCCTCGGTCGGTTTGATGGCTCGCTTTTTTAGCAAGCGCCATGTGGGTTCTCTATATTCTGTAGAATCGGGTCGATGGCGTGATCCTCGCTGATCATTGCCACTTCTTTGACGGAGAAATATTTTGACATTTCTATCTTCTAGAGAGTGAAATGAAACGACAGCTAATCTTCCCCCAGGTTTGATAACCTTCTCAGCTTCATTCAGCCCTAGTTGCAACTCGTTTAGCTCATCATTAATCTCTATTCTTAGTGCCTGAAAAGTGCGAGTAGCCGGATCTATCTTATTTCTTTTATTTTTTTTCGAACGATTTTGATTTCTTTTTACTGAACGAATGATTTCTGCAAGCCTCGTGGTTGTCTCTATAGGTTCATTTTCTCTAGCGGCTACTATTGCACGAGCTATACGCCTTGAAAGACGTTCCTCACCAAATTTATAGATAATGTCTGCTAAATCGTCTTGATCTAGAGAATTCACCAGTTCGGAAGCAGTTTTTCCGGACTGACTCATGCGCATGTCTAAAGGGCCATCCTGACCGAAAGAAAAGCCCCTATCGGGATTGTCAATTTGTAATGAAGACACACCTAAGTCGAGAGCAACGCCGTCAACTTCTGATAAGCCACAATCTGATAAATGGGCATTCATATTACCAAAATGCCCACAAATTAAATGTAGTCTGTCGGGATAACCTTTACTAAGTAATTTATTATAAGAAATCGCATATGGGTCTCTGTCAATGCCTACAACTATACAATTCGCAGAATCCAAGAGTGCTTTTGTGTAGCCTCCTGCTCCCAAAGTGCCGTCAACATAAACTTTTCCGCTCTCGGGAGACAAGGAGTCAATAACGGCTTCTAATAATACAGGTGTATGGCTAAAATCATTATCAGTAACGGCATTTTCAGCCGATTTATAATTGTGACGAGGAGCTTCCCTCGTCATCAGTGCTTCTCCTCTTTTGAGCTATGAGGCGGTGGCCTTAAGGTCAGTTTTTGTTCTGAGGCAATATTTGTGGCATTTAATTGATAAGCATAGAAGTCTTCTGGCTCCCAGATTTCAAAAAGTGGCCCGCGTCCCACGAATGCTGCTGTATCGGAGATCTTTGCGTGTGTTATTAGATTGGAAGGTAAAACAACTCGGCCATCTCCATCAAATGATAACTGAACCGTTTTTGAGAAAAGTGCAGCGGTTAGCGCGTCATGTTCATCTGAAAAAAAATCATAGGCATTTACACTACTGCTGAGCTCTTCCATCCATTCCATTCCCCCACATTGTATTGCGGGATACTTAAAGGAAGGCATAGCGACTATTCCATGAAAGGTTTGCCGAGCCAAAGCAGCGCGAAATGCGGCAGGGACAGAAACCCTTCCTTTTGCATCGACTTTGTTGACCGTCGTTGAGAGAAACAACGCCATTTTGTTTGTCCGTTTGTCGTAACGACGCTACGCTCCGTCATTAACTGGTTTGCACTCACATCCCTTAGTTTTAAAGGTTTTAAATCTTAAAAGAACAAACCTATAAAATTGGGATTATATGGGATAACATGGATATTTATGGGTAGTCAACGGGATCTAGCCAATAAATGCTTAAAATATAAGTAAATTTTGATAAATTTGTTAAAATATAAGAAAAACAATAAATTTTTGAAGAAATTGGCCTTAATCTGCTACTTAAACCTAATAAATAAATATGGTAACAATTTGTTCTGAAATTGTTTAAATCTTGTTTGCCAATTCTTAATCTGATCTTTTCGAAAATAGGGCAGCCAGACAGTCTATAAGCCGGGTTCTGTTCCAACGAGGGTTTTACCCCTGTTGGAGATAGCTATTCATCTAGGACGCATGTTGCCATACGTCTCATGCGACCCACCCAGGTAACAGTGCGGAAATACACTATATGCTACCTCTACTCGGTCTTGCTCCCGGTGGGGTTTACCGAGCCGCTATCGTTACCGACAACGCGGTGCGCTCTTACCGCACCCTTTCACCCTTACCCATATTTGCGATATTGCTCATATGGGCGGTTTTCTTTCTGTGGCACTTTCCCTGGGGTTACCCCCGCCGGCTGTTAACCGGCACCGTATTCCCGTGGAGCCCGGACTTTCCTCACGTTAGTGGGTTTCCCCCTTACCAACGCGCAGCTATCTGACTGTCTGGCTGCCCTATTTTAGAAAATAGCTTAGTCATCTGCAACAGATTTTAGTAACCTCTTTAAAATTACAATTGTTTCATTATCAACGATTCCATCGAAGCATCTGGGACGGAAGTGTCTTTGAAAGGCACTAAGCACATCTTTTAGTGAATTATTTTTCGTGTCATATCCATAAGAACTAAGCATTTTCGAGATGATTTCGTTCTTATATGCTTTTCTTTTTATTACATGAGGCTCGGGCCAGATTCCTATTTTTTCTGAAGCAAAGTGCTCCCAGGGAAAAAACTCCCCAGGATCAATTTTCCTTCCCGGAGCTACATCAGAGTGACCTATTACATTTCTAGGAGAAATTGGATACGTATTTATTAACTCTTTAGAAAGTCTTTTAAGTGCATCAATTTGTGGCTCGGGGAAAGTTTTATAACCAAAATCATGTCCAGGATTAGATAATTCAATTCCTATAGAGTGAGAATTTACGTCCTTAATTCCTCTCCAAGAGCTTATACCTGCATGCCAAGCTCGGTTTTCTGTTGCTACCAATTGATAAGTATTTCCTTTCTCATCTAATAAGAAGTGTGCACTGACCCTTGATAAAGGGTTGCATAAATATTCAAGAGTAAGAGAGTTATTACTCATGCCAGTATAATGTAGTACCAACATATTAATTTCAGGTTCGTTGCCGTCTTCAGAAACCCTTGGACCATAATTTGGCGATTTATAACTTTGGATCCAGGTCATTAATTTTTAAGAGATTCTCTCTCAGTCTCTAATTCTAGCCAACGGTTCTCGGCAGAAGTTATTGAATCATTTGTTTCCTTTAGTTCCTTCGCTAATTTTTTGTAGTTGTCAGGATCTCTAGAAAACAGCTGAGGATCAGAAAGTTTAGATTCCATGTCTTTTTTTACTTTTTCCAAAAAGGAAATTTTCTTAGGTAATTCGTCTAGTTCACGCTGATCTTTATATGATAATTTTCGGACTTGAGTTGTTGAATGTTTCTTATTCTTTTCTAGTTTTTTATTATTTGTTTTCTTTTTAGTAGTCGTTTTTAATTCAATTCTATTAGCGATTTGGTGGGTGTAATCTGTATAGCCTCCAGCATACTCAGTTATTTTGCCTTCAGCTTCGATAACTAGAGTACTTGTAACTACTCCATCCAAAAAATCTCTATCATGACTAACTATGATTATAGTTCCGTTGTAATCATCAAGCATTTCCTTCAGTAAATCCAGAGTATCTAAATCGAGATCATTGGTTGGTTCGTCGAGTATTAGTAAGTTGCTTTCCTTGGACAGTATCTTAGCTAAAAGGAGTCGGTTTTGTTCACCTCCGGAAAGAGTTGATATTTTTGTATGAATTTGTTTTTCATCAAAGAGAAAGTCGTTTAGATAAGAAATCACATTCCGTTGTTTGCCACGTACATCTATTGAATCGCCTCCGCCAGGAACTATTGCTTGAAGCGGTGTTGCAGATGGCTCTAGAGTTTCTCTTAGTTGATCAAAAATTGCTATATTCAAATTACTGCCTAAACGGGAACTGCCAGAATCTGGTTGTGTTTTTCCAATTAGTAGATTTAATAAAGTAGTTTTACCAGAACCATTTGAACCTAGAATTCCTACCCTGTCACCCCTAATGATTTTCGTTGAAAAATTAGAAATTATCTTTTTTTCATTATATTGTTTGCTCAAACCACTTGTTTCAATAACAAGATGACCACTCATTTTCCCAGAATCTATTTTAGCTTTGAAATTTAAGTTTTCTTCAAGTCTTTTTTTGTGTTGATCTCTAAGGTTCTTTAACTTCCTTATTCTTCCTTGGTTTCTTTTTCTTCTGGCGGTCACCCCATGTATCAGCCAATGTTCCTCAGCTCGAACTTTTGTTGCCAATTTCTGGGCACTTTTACTTTCCTCACTTATCACTCTCTCGCTCCACTCATCAAATTCACCATACCCTCCTTTGTGGTGAAGTATTTTTCGTTGATGCAACCACAGAGTCTCATTTGACACCGCTTTGAGGAAAGCTCGATCATGGCTAATTATAAGAAACGTTTTATTACTTCTTATTAGTCTGTTTTCCAACCACTTAATTGTACCTATATCAAGGTGGTTTGTTGGTTCGTCTAAGAGGATTAATTCAGGAGAGCCTACTAAGGCTTTAGCTAAATCGACTCGTCTGCTTTCACCTCCTGATAAGCTTTTAATATTTCTTCTGCCATCTATTTTTACTTTTGAAAGAATTTCTTCCACTTCATGTGGTTGATTATTTTTATTATTTGACTCCAGTATGAAGTCAACTACTGTTCCGCTTTTTTTTATTGAAGTATTTTGTTTTAAAAAGCTAATTTTAAGACCCGGTTGTATATATATATTTCCCTTGTCAGCCTCGACTAAACCAGCAATTAGTTTAAGTATCGTTGATTTTCCGGTGCCGTTTTTTCCGACTAGACAAGTTCGGGTGCCGGGCAAAAGGTTTAATTCAACATTTTGGAAAAGATGTTGGCCACCGAAACCAATCAAAATATCGTCTAGAGCTATTATTGGTAGATCGCTGGTCATTTATTCAGAGGGTTATTACAGCCCTCTCTGATTAGATATTTTATCATAGGCACTATTTATAACAGCTAGTTTGTCATTTGCGACTTCAATAAATTCTTCCGGCATACCTTGGGCTATCAGTGAGTCGGGGTGATGTTTCTTAACTAGCTTATGATAAGCAGATTTAATTGTTTCATCATCCATGTCTCGTTTAACCCCCAGTATTGTGTAGGGGTCTGAGTTATCGGGTTCGGTATGTTCTGCAAGTAGGCGAGAAAAATCTGATTCACTGACCCCGAAAATATAGGCTACATTTTGTAAATAGTCTCTTTCTTGTTCTGTGATATTGCCGTCGGCCTGAGCAATATAAAATAAGCAGGCTAAGAGTTCCTCTAGAATAACTGGGTTATCTGAAAACATACCTGCCACTTGTTTTGCGTAAGGTTCATATCCCGAAACACTACGACGGGCCTGATTAAATACGCGAGCAACATTATTCATTTCTTCAGGGGCAACTCTGAAGACTCTTTTAAAAGCAAGAATTTCAGCTTCAGTTACAATGCCATCTGCTTTGGCTAGTTTAGCGCCTAATGCGATAACTGCTATAGTAAAGCCAATCTGTTTAGTAGGGTCATTATTTTCATTTATATTTCGTTTGCTGCTGTCATACACATGTCCAGCAACGGCGCCAAGTAAAGCTCCTAATGGTCCTCCTAAAGCGAAACCAGCCGCTCCACCCACAATTTTTCCCCAAATACTCATAGCAAAGGTTTAACGCAAACTTTCCAAATAAGAAACCATTGCTTTGAAACCGATTTTAGGAAATTTTAAAAAAAAACCAATTACTTCGTGTTTTTGTTATGACTAACCAAACGACGAAAGTAATGTTATCTAGTTATCTTTAATTCTAATTTCTTACAAGTTTTTTGGAATTAACTTTTTTTACGATTTAGATAGCGTTCAGTTTCGACCGATATTGCGTCGTTAACTGCTCCAACGAATTTGTCGCGGTTTGCCGCGACATGATCATAGGATTCTTTTCGAGCTTTCAGTGAATTTTGAAAATGGGGAATAACGTAACGAGCTATCAATTCGTAACTCTTTTGGGTGTTTCCCCAATCAGCCCAATCATGGGCCAGCGCAAGTAAAGTTCCGAATCCTCCACTGCCTTTCCACAAACGTTCAATATGAGCTATCGCGTCATCGGGTGTTCCAATTACAGCCATGCGGGTTTCCTGCAGGTACTTAAGAGGATCTTCTGTTTCTGGAGGTATAATTGGGGTGGGTGCAATGTTTCTAAAATAATCAGCAAAAGCCTCCAACCCAAAATTTACATCCTGCTCAGCTTTCTCCCTTGTTTCAGCTATGTGCATGAAAGTAGTAATACGCCATTTTTGACGATCAACCTTCTTTCCATGTTCTAAAGCGGCTTCTTCACAGCGACGCCAATTTTCCGAATGTGCGGCTAAGGCATCATCATTTGTACCGCCGAGCGATAAGAGGCCAATCCCATGTTTGCCAGCAGCTAATGCTCCAGCGGGTGAGCGCAGGGATGCTACAGCCATCTCAATCATTGGTTTAGTATAACTTGGTAGTTGTAAGCTAGCCTTTTCTAATATGAACCAATCTGTTTCAGCATTTACTCGTTCGCCTTTCAAAAGTGGAACGAGTGCATCTAATGCTTCATTCATTCGTCGTCTTTGTTCTTTGGGATGAAATCCCATTGCAAATGCATCTGATGGCAATGAACCGGGTCCGACGCCAAACATAGTTCGTCCTCTTGTCATATGGTCAAGTTGGTTAATGCGGTCGGCATTTATTAAAGGGTGGTGATATGCAAGTGAGGAGACGCCGGTTCCAAGCCTGATATGCTTGGTCCTTTCAGCCGCAAACGCAATAAAGACCTCGGGAGAAGCAATTATTTCAAATCCCCCAGAATGATGTTCTCCTATCCAAGCTTCATCAAACCCTAGTTTGTCCAGAAGTACAATTAAGTCTAAATCTCGTTCAAGTGCCAGTGTTGGATTTTCAGCTGTACTATGAAAAGGGCCAAGAAATATGCCAAATTTCATTTGCCTTTCATCTGCTGTCTCTGATTTGATGATTTCTTCTATTGAGTTGTCCATAACAGTGTTTTGTCCCCGAAAAATATTATTAATTTAGGTTTGAAGATATGGCTGAGTGCCTTTTATGACCACCCGATGCATGAGGCGTCTCTCTTCGGGGTTAAAAGAATCCCTCCGATGCATAACGCACCTGTTATCCCACATTATCAAGTCTCCCTGTTTCCATTCATGACGCCAAATTAAATTTTGATTTGTTGAATGGTCCCAAAGAACCTGCAAAATTTCGTCCGACTGACTTCTGGGTATCCCTGTCAGACGGGCATTAGATCTTCGGCCTAGATATAAGCAGTTTCTTTTAGTTTCAGGATGAGTCCTTATCAATGGATGGATAGCTCCAGGGCTTTCTTCTGGTGCCACATTAGCAAGATGCGCTAATTCAGGTCGTAAATGACCGGCAGCATCGATTAATAAGTCATGTTTTAAATAAAGATTATTTATTGTCTTGTAAGTCGCTTTTGGGAGTGTATTCAAAGCTTCATACATATTGCAAAAGTAAGTATCGCCGCCAGCCCAAGGCACTTCAATAGCATATAATATAGTTTGGTTTGGGGGCTCATCAAAACTGGACATATCCGTATGCCAAACCACATCTCCATCTCCAAGTCCTCCCAGTGCTATGTCATTTTCAACAATATTTGAAACGACTGTTATCTCTGGAAACTCCGAAAACTTTCCCCCCTGTGAGGAGGTTTCCCCCGACACAACCGAAGGACTGCTTAATGGAGTTGAGTATTGAAAGTCTCCAAAATAGCGGCCTATATTCACTAAATCTTCCTTATTAAGCTTCTGATTTCTAATGACAACCACTAGATGGTCCAGCCATGCTTCTCTTATTTCAGCAGCAATTAAATTGTCAATTTTTCTCAGATCACCGCAAACAATTTCAGCTCCACATATTGAGGATAGCTTGTTAACTTCTATAAAGTTGAATTTTTTTAAATTCTTAGCAGTCATAGTGAAACTTTGGCAGATTATTGGCCTTATTGGGAGTCTTTGGGTTACACTTATTTTTTTCTAATGTCTTTTGTTTTTTTGAATCAGAAAATGAGGAATTTAATAATGAAAATTAAAAGAATTGAGCACGTTGCTATTGCGGTAAATGATATGGCGGATTCAATGAAAATTTTAGAAAATATTTTTGGATTTGAGTTGGAACTAGAAGAGAAGATTGGTAGCACCAGTTTGGCTATGTACCCTATCGGAGAGACTTATATAGAACTATTGGAAAGTGACGACCCAAAATCGAAAATAAATGGTTTGTTAAGTGAGAAAGAACAGAGTTTGTATCACCTTTGTTTTGAAGTTGATGACATTGAAGAAGCTCTTGATGAATTAAGGGAAAAAGGTGTCAAGCTCTTGGATGAAAAGCCTCGTATTGGACATGGTGGTGCAAAGATAGCGTTTCTAAATCCAGAATCAACCGGAGATATCCTGATAGAGCTAGCGGAATTATCTCACTAGGCCCTATTGTCTCTGTCTATAATTTTAAAAAAATAAAGGCTCGGTCAGGGTCAACTTCAAGTTTTATTTTTTGACCGTGTTCCAGAGCAAATTGGGTTGGATGTCTTGCTAGCATGTGTGTGTGTGGATTAGGCCAGTTTCCGATACCTACCTTAACCAAATTAGAGGTTCCTGCATAACGAACGTCGCAAACATGTACCTCACTTTCAGGGTTTGTCTCACTTTTACTAGAATTAATTCTTAGTCCATCTTGGCGGATCAAAACATCAACACGAGAGCCATCAGGAAAGTTCGTATTAGAGAATGAACCAATCTCTGTTGAAACAATATCTCCTATAACAGAGCCCTCAATCTGATTAATATCTCCAAAGAATTCTGCTGAAAAACTATTTACAGGACTAGAGTACAGACTTTTTGGGGTTCCTTTTTGAACAACTTTTCCATTTTGCATTAAAACAATTTTATCGGCAATCAGCATGGCTTCTTCAGGATCGTGGGTGACTATGATTGATGCAATTTCATTTTCCTTTAATACTTGAAGTGTCTCTTCTCTAATTTCTTGACGCAAAGACGAATCTAACCCAGAAAAAGGTTCATCCAAAAGAAGTAATCTTGGCTCAGGAGCTCTAGCTCTCGCAAGAGCTACTCTTTGTTGTTCCCCTCCAGATAGCATATGAGGATATTTTTTCGCCTGACCTGATAGTCCTATTTGTTTTAGTAGCTCTTCTGTTCTATTTTTAGCTTCTGTCTTAGAAAGCTTTGATAAGCCATACGAAATATTTTCTGCGACGGTTAGGTGAGGAAATAAAGCAAAGTCCTGGAACAGGAAGCCAATATCTCTTTCGTATGGAGGTGTAACCGAGTTGCTATTTGACACAGTTCTCCCGTTTAGTCGAACGAGACCACTGTCAGGAATTTCGAGACCAGCTATAGCTCGCAATGTGGAAGTTTTTCCACAACCGGATGGCCCTAATAGACACAACAATTCTCCCACTTCGAGATCAAAGGATATGTCTTCTAGGATTTTCTTCTTTCCTAAGGTTAGGGTTAAATTCTGTAGGCTAAGCATGCTTGTCCCTGAATAGTCTCTCATAATTACCAATTTTCATTACTCGCCCTTTATTTTTTTCTAAAGAGTATGGGTCTGACTGAATTAATACCATCATATTCATGAAAATGAAAACTATTCTCATTGAGAATAGTTCTTATTATTATTGACAATGATATTCATTATCAATATTAATGATATTAATAATCATTCTCATAAAATAACTCTTATTATAGTCCTAGTGATTGAGGATTGAGAATCTTGGGTTTTTTTGTGTTGAGTTATCATTTTAGTACCAGAAGAAGAAATTATAGAAAGGTAAGACCAATGTGTCTAAGTAAGGTAAGTTTGGTAAAGTTATTGTCTGTAGGATTAATAGCTATAGCATCCTTGATGCTAACTATTTCTGCTCAGGCCAGTGAAAAGGTCTATGGTAAATTTCCGGTTACTCTAAAAGGTTATTCAGGATCTAAAACTAATTCTGTATCTTACACTGGTCAAATCGCCCGGCACGTTCTCCATGACTCCCTGAAAAAGCTTGCCGCGAAAGGAAATGGCAAACCAAATCCGAAACTTAAATCCCTGATGATGTCTTATTACTCTAGTAAGGATGCAGGAAGGGCAATTATCGCTCCCAAGACCAAGGGTTCATTTGTGGTCAAACAGACACTGGTTGACCAGATAAGTAAAAAGAAAAACTTATCTGGTAAAACTTATAAGGGAACTATCTCAGGTATGCCTAACAATATGACAGGACCAGAGCTGGTGACATTTTGGATTGATAAAGCCTCATCAGCAAATAAAGGGGTCGACTCCAGAAATGGTTACAACTATCCCCAGCTAATTTCCAAGTTCATTATGGGTGCGGTGTTTTACAATCAGGCTGTAGATAATTATCTAGATGAAAAACTATCTGCAACCAAGAAGCCAAATAACAAGCCCTATAAAAAAGGTGCTGCTTACACGGGTAAAGAACATAGTTGGGATGAAGCATTTGGATATTATGGGGTTCCTGCCCACGGGCTATCTTTTTCAGGAAAGCAATTATATTTGATTGCAAAACAAAAGCCTGAAGGATTTTCGATTGCTGATTTTAATGGTGATGGAAAAATCGATTTGTATAAGGAAATGATGTTTGCCCCCGCATACTACGCAGCGAGCTATGACAAGTCGAACAAAACAACTTACGGCAAGAATATTTCAAATGCATTTCTTGATGGCCGGAGACTTATTTCTTCTGCTCAGGGTGAAATACTGAGTGACGCACAGCGCTCACAATTAAGAAAGTATGCCGCTATAATTGAAAAAAATTGGCAGAAGACACTAGCTGAATCTGTTTTTAAATATGCTGGTTCTGTTTATAAAGACCTCAAAAAAATAAATGCTTCTATGGCTGATGAGAAAGATAAGACAAAGAAGGCTGAGAAAGCATATATCAAGCATTGGGGAGAGCTTAAAGGCTTCAGTCTGTCTCTTCAGACTGGTCGGGCCAAGCTCGGTGGTGACACGGCAGTAAGGCTTAATCGTCTAATTGGATTTGGGCCAGTGATGCCTAATTCTAGTCAGGTTGTAGATATTGATAGCAATGGTAATTATGTCAAAGATCAATCTTCTGGTATTGAGGAATATATGCTTCATATGCTCAAAGTACAGAAACTAATGATTGATAAATTTAATGTAAAAGCTAGAAAAAATGATCAACTAGCGAGCCTCGATCAGATGATTAAAAAATTAGGGGATAGTAGCTCTGCCGAAAACGACTAACCTCTGATAAATTTGGCCGCCTTCGATTTATCGGGGTGGCCATTTTTATTTGACTAACTTTTCATAGGATTACCATATGATAGTTGATTGGTTTTACCATGAATATCTACAGCATCTTATTGAATCATTAGTTGATCCTAAGAAGCGCGTATCATTTGGATATTTGATTTTTGCTGCAATGATTGGTCTCGCATGGAGTGCTTTTATGTCTCGTCATTCTTGGCGATATGGTTTGTCTCAAGGCATTAGAAAATTATTCGGAAAACGGGTTCTTTTTTCCCAGTCAGCTAGAGCCGATTACAAGCTTCTACTTTTAAACCACGGGTTTTTACTATTAGTTGCTCCTTTTTTTCTTAGTAAGGTTGCTTTAACGACAAGTTTATTCTTTCTCCTACATGAGGTTTTACCTTCGGGATCTGCTTATTTCTCTTCGATGCCTTTTTGGACTGTGTCAGTTATTTACACACTATTCTTATTCGTTCTAGATGACTTTTCTCGATACGTTGTCCACGCTGCATTGCACCGTATTCCATTTCTTTGGGCTTTTCACAAAATTCATCATACTGCAGAAACACTCAGCCCACTTACCGTATACCGAACCCATCCCATAGAAGCGGTGGTATTTTCATTTAGGAGCATAATAGTTCAAGCAAGCTGTATAGCCTTATTCGTCTTTATTTTTGGCGAAAAAGTAGATTTAGTGACTATATATGGCGTAAATGTCTTACTCTTTGTATTTAATTTATCTGGCTCCAACCTGCGTCACTCTCATATTCCAATAAGCTATGGTCGGATACTTGAACGAATATTTATTTCGCCTGCTCAGCACCAAATCCATCATTCTATAATGCGTTGTCATCATGGCAAAAATTTTGGAGCGGCACTTTCTGTTTGGGACTATTTATTTGGCAGTCTTCACCTTTCCGAGAAAAACACGCATTTAACTTTTGGTATTAAAAATAGGTCTAAGAGGGGATCCCATAATTTGTTCACCCTGTATGTTCAACCTTTTGTTGAAGCATCTCGTGAGGTTAAAATTTTATTTAGAAAACTTGAAGAGATTAAGAAAGATATTATAAATGTTACTTAATTTTACACAGGAAAAGAGTCGTATATCTTTGGTTTTTGTTTTGTTTATTGGGCTGTTTTCAATAAGTGAAACTGCCTATTCTTCAGAACTCAATGTGTATTCGCACCGACAACCATTTCTGATTAACCCTTTTTTATCAGCATTTGAAAATGAAACAGGGGTAAAGGTTAATGTAGTTTTTGCTTCAAAAGGATTGGTTCAACGTTTGCTTGCCGAAGGTTCCAGAAGCCCCGCAGATGTAGTTCTGACAGTTGATATAGGGCGTCTTTATTCCTACGTCGATAAAGATTTGTTTGCTGAGATATTATCACAAAAGTTAATTGCCAATGTGCCCTCTCACCTTAGAGATCCAGGCAAACGATGGTTTGGGCTATCAAAACGTGCCCGTATTGTTGCAGTCTCCAAAGATCGCGTTGATAAGAATGAAATTAAAAATATTGAAGATCTAGCTAATTCTAAATGGAAAGGAAGAATCTGTAGTCGACCTGGTAGTCACGTTTATAACCGCGCTCTAGTTGCATCACTAATAGCTGCTCATGGTGAAAAAGCTGCCGAAATTTGGGCCAGTAAATTGGTAAAAAATCTTGCCCGGAGGCCTCAAGGAAACGATAGAGCCCAAGTAAAGGCTATTTTTGAGGGTGTTTGTGATGTTGCGATTATTAATAGCTACTACTATGGTAAGCTTAAATATTCCAAGGTGACTGCTCAAAGAGACTGGGCTAACTCTATAGAGATCATATTCACAAATCAGGATGGTCGAGGGAATCATATCAATATTTCAGGTGGTGGCGTGGTAAAACATTCTAAGAATAAAGAAATGGCAGTTAGGTTACTCGAATTTTTGACCGAAAAATTGTCACAGGATCTTTATGGAAAAATTAACTTTGAGTTTCCTATAAACCCATCTGTGCCACCTTCAGGTGAAGTAAAGTCCTGGGGTGAGTTTAAGGAAGATAGTTTACCGATATCTAAGATTGCAATCTTGGCGCCCAATGCTCAAAAAATTATTGACCGGGTAGGATGGTAGTAAATAGAAAGATCAAGCAATTAATAAATCGAACTGAAAAAAGCAGTATCTGGTCAATCAGTGTTTTAGTAGTTTGTTTGCTAATTCTCGGTCCTTTTTTTTCTATGCTCATTGTTGCAACTGATGATAGTGGTGGTTTGTGGCCCCACCTAATGCAAACGGTATTTCCAAGATATGTTTTCAATACCCTCATACTAATGTTTGGTGTAGGGGCCGTTAGTCTTTTTTTTGGCCTTAGTTCAGCTTGGGTTATTTCACGCTACAATTTTCCTGGAGACAGGTATATTGAATGGATTTTACTCCTTCCCGCGACAGTTCCATCTTATATTATAGCCTACACTTATACTGATCTGCTTGAATATGCAGGGCCAATTCAAGGGTTTTTGAGAAAAACGTTCGGTTGGGATTCAGCGAATGATTATTGGTTTCCTGAAATTCGATCGATGGGGGGTGCTATCCTTGTTATGTCAGCGGTTCTTTTCCCCTATATATATTTAATGGTTCGAACCGCGTTTCGGTTAACTCCGGTGTCATTGCATGAAGTTGCTAGCATTCATAATCGGAATTCATATTTTGTCGTTGATTTGCCTCTGGCAAGGCCGGCCATAGTAGCCGGTTTAGCACTTGTGCTTATGGAGGTCATCTCTGATTTTGGTACCGTTGAATATTTTGCTGTTGAGACCCTCACTCTTGGTATCTTCAACGTTTGGTTAGGAATGAATAACCTAACAGCGGCGGTGCAGATTGCAGGAGTAGCTTTTATATTTATCGTTTCTCTCCTCTATATTGAGAAAACCGCTAGGTCTAAACAAAGATTTTATGATGTAACACAGCGTGGAAATGAAGTTCCTAAAAGATCGTCTTCTTTTTTTGGGGGGGGAATATGTTTATTAATTTGTTTTCTGCCTGTATTTCTGGGTTTTCTCTTACCTGTTGGTATACTTTTAAGTTTTGTCCTAGAAGGCTTAGCAATAGCAGAATTTGAATTACTTATTTCTAGCACAATCAATTCTGTGGTTTTAGCTAGTGTAGCTGCTTTTTTGGTTATGTTTTTTTCAATTACCATGGTCTTGGTAGTAACCTATAAAAAACATCCTTTTTTAAAAGTGCTTACAGAAATCTGTTCTACTGGATACGCGTTTCCGGGCGTCGTTCTTGCGATAGGGGTTGTTTCTTTTTCTGGTGTCGTTGATTCTTTTTTACAGCATATATTTGATGGATTTGGATTAAATTTTGCAGGTTTTTTGATAGGGGGACTCGTACTTTTGATATTTGCCTATGTTGTTCGATTTCAGGCTATTGGTTACGGAGCGATAAACTCGGGTATAAAACGTTTGTCTCCTAACTTAATGAACGCTAGCTTTCTATTAGGGCGTGGTTTTTCAGGAAGTATGATTTTTCTAGCACCCAGATTACTTCGTAATTCTCTTCTCGCTGGGGGAATGCTTATATTTGTAGATGTTATGAAAGAGCTGCCCATGACTCTTATTTTACGTCCATTCAATTTTGAAACTCTCGCAACTTACGTTTATCAGTTTGCTAAAAATGAATTGCTTGAGGAGGCAGCTTTGGCAGCTTTGATTATTATTTTAGCAGGACTGGGTCCGGTTATCTTGATGAATAAATCACAAAAAAAATAAAGAATTTCTCAATAGCTAAAAAGCTGATAAAACATCATACTTACATAATTTATTTATGTGATAATTTATAATTATTATTCGTTCGTTAAGTGGCAATCTGAAAATTATGCTACTGGATTTGATGATATAATATTCGAGGGGGAGTTAATTATGAATAAAAAGATCGCCGTATTAGCCACTGGCGCTAATGGAAGTGTTATCGCCGCAGATCTTGTTAGAGCTGGATTAGATGTCACTATGATTGACATGTGGGGAGCGCATGTGGCCGTTATGCAAGAAAAAGGCCTTACTATAACGAGCAAAGACGAAGAATTTAATCTTACAGTAAATGCTTGTCACTTAGGAGATGTCTGCACTTTAAATTATAAATTCGATATAGTTCTTCTTACCTCGAAAGGTTACGATACGGCTTGGCTTTGCGAGTTTATCAAGCCATATTTGGCTGATGATGGATTAATTGTGGGCATACAAAACTGTATGACTGCAGAAATAATTGCTGAAGTAGTTGGCATTGAACGTACATTGGGCTGTGTAGTTGAGTTAGCATCACAAATGTTTGAACCTGGCCAGGTCTTTAGAACTACTAATAAAGATCATACCTGGTATGGGATTGGATCGTTTGATCCTGCCCAAGAGGACTTTATTGAAGAGTTTGCTGAAGTACTTAGTAATGCAGGCACTGTAGAAATTATTGATGATATACTTTCAGCCAAGTGGGTAAAACTGATTGTTAATTCTATGGTTATGGGCTCCATGGCTATTCTCGGTGGCACAATGGGCCAGGTTTTGAATGAAAGAGGAGAGGAATATGGACGCCGAGCCCGTGAATGGTTTTTGCAGGCAGGAGAAGAAGCTTTGGCAGCTGGCCAAACATTAGATTATAAAATAGTTCCAGTTTTTGGTCTGAAGCCAGAAGATGTTATGAATACTAATAATCTCCTTGAAACTCTATTTGAAAAGATAGTGTCTGATGTTGGGCCTGGAGCTATTAACACAACACTTCAGGATCATATGAAAGGACGACTTGGTGAGGATGAAATGATCAGTGGCTTAATAGCTAGTGAACGCAAAAAAAATGGCGGTCTTTCTCCTGCTAATGATCTAATACTGGAGCTGAGTGCTAAGATTCACTCTGGCGAACTTAAACCTGATCCAAGTAACCTCGATATAGTGCTTGAAAGATTGGGAAGAACGAACTAGCTAAATTCTATGATTCAAATTTCATAAAACTGATGACTTTTGATAAAAAATATGAATTTTGGATAGATCGAGGGGGAACCTTTACTGATGTAGTCGCCCATTGTCCAGATGGGGCTATTAAAACTCATAAATTGTTGTCTGAAAATCCCAAACATTACCAAGATGCTACAGTTCAAGGAATTCGTGAAATACTGAACTTATCGGCACGCGAAAAGATACCAGCCGAGAAAATTTCAGTTATTAAAATGGGAACAACTGTAGCAACAAATGCTCTATTGGAACGCAAAGGTGAACCAACTTTACTGGCCATTACAAAAGGTTTTAGGGATGCACTACGAATAGCCTATCAAGCCCGTCCTCGACTATTTGATCGAAATATAATCCAGCCGGAGATGCTCTATGATTCTGTCGTCGAAATAGAAGAAAGAATAGGGGCGAACGGCGAAATAATTTGCCCGATTAATGAGCCAGATACATTCAATTTGCTTAACAACGCTTACAAATCTGGGATTAGGTCTGTCGCTATAGTTCTAATGAATTCTTATCGGTATGTTGAGCATGAAAAATTGTGCTCAAAAATAGCGTCAGATGTCGGTTTTACACAAGTTTCTGTTAGCCATGAAATTAGCCCATTAATAAAGTTGGTTGGAAGAGGGGACACCACAGTTGTAGATGCTTATCTATCTCCAATTTTAAAACGTTACATTGATCAAATCATAAAAGAATTAGGTTCTGTTAAATTAATGTTTATGCAATCAAATGGCGGATTAACAGATGCAAAAATGTTTCAGGGAAAGGATGCAATTCTTTCTGGCCCTGCTGGCGGAGTGGTAGGAGCCGTTCAAGTAAGTGCCGTTGCGGGAATAGAAAAAATTATTGGGTTCGATATGGGTGGCACCTCAACCGATGTTACTCACTTTAATGGAGAGTATGAAAGAACTTTTGAAACACAGGTTGCTGGGGTGCGTGTGAGAGCTCCTATGATGCAGATTCATACTGTTGCAGCTGGTGGGGGCTCAATATGCCAATTTGATGGAGCTCGTTATAGGGTTGGTCCCGAAAGTGCAGGGGCAACGCCCGGTCCAGCAAGCTATGGAAATGATGGACCACTTACCGTAACTGATTGTAACCTTATGTTAGGTAAACTACAGCCGGATTTTTTCCCTGCTGTGTTTGGAGAAAATCAGTGCCAGCCTCTGGATAAAGAGGCCGTTCAAAAGAAGTTTTCTTCCTTGTCAGATGATATCTCCTCTTCTATTGGCAATCATCGAACACCAATTGAAGTGGCTGATGGCTTTCTTAAAATTGCTGTTGAAAATATGGCTAATGCAATTAAAAAAATATCTGTTCAGAGAGGTTATAATGTAGCCGAATATACTCTTTGCTGTTTTGGTGGGGCGGCTGGTCAGCATGCATGTTTGGTGGCTGATGCGCTAGGTATGACGAAAGTGCTAATTCATCCTTTTGCTAGTGTTCTGTCTGCTTATGGTATGGGGCTGGCCGACATAAGAGCGCTTCGAGAGCAATCAGTGGAAGCTTTGTTGAAAGAAGAAGAGTTAATCGAAGTTTCGAATTTACTTGAACGACTTGTTCATGACGCTGAAAATGAACTAATCGAACAAGGTATCTCTAGTACGAATTTAAATATTTTCAGACGTCTACATTTGAAATATGAGGGTACAGACACTTCACTGATCGTGTCACTTGATTCTATAGATGTTATGGTAAAACAATTTGAGAAACTGCATCAGCAAAGGTACGGTTTCATAATGTCTAGTAAATCTCTTATTATAGACACTGCAACTGTTGAAATAGTTGCTCACACATCAACTGATGTAATAGGTTTCAATAAAGAAAATACGAATGCATCAGAGCATAATGCAGTTGATGTAAAAGAAACTTATATGGATGGTAAAATCCAAGTTACGCCAATCTTTCAACGGGAAACGTTGAGTCATGATCAAGTAGTTAGAGGGCCAGCAATAATAGTAGAACCGATGTCAACAACTATTGTAGAACCGGGCTGGCAAGCTAAACTAAGCCCAAATTTAGATTTGGTGCTAGAACGTTTCGCTCCAATAGAACGAATCTCAGCAATAGGAACCTCTGTGGATCCAGTGATGCTGGAGGTTTTCAATAATCTCTATATGTCCATAGCAGAGCAGATGGGCTATACTCTGCAGAACACAAGCTATTCTGTGAATATTAAAGAAAGACTAGATTTTTCTTGTGCTGTTTTTGATTCTGAAGGCAATCTTGTGGCGAACGCTCCCCATATGCCTGTTCATCTTGGATCTATGAGCGAGAGTGTTAGGGTGGTCATAAATGAAAATAAGGGAAAAATGACCCCTGGAGATGTTTATGTTTTAAACGCTCCTTATAATGGTGGAACACATCTACCAGATGTCACCGTTATAACTCCGGTTTTTGACGAAGATAATAAAACTATATTATTTTACGTGGGAAGTAGGGGACATCATGCAGATATCGGTGGGCTGACCCCTGGATCTATGCCACCCCATAGTAAGATTGCTGAAGAAGAAGGAGTATTGATCGATAATTTCAAGTTAGTTTCTGATGGCCAATTTCTTGAAACCGAATTTCGTTCCTTACTAGCCTCTGGGGTATATCCGGCAAGAAATATTGACCAAAATATTGCTGATATTAAAGCACAAATAGCTGCGAATGAGAAAGGGGCCCTCGAACTTCATAAAATGATTGATCACTTTGGTATAGCTACTGTTCAAGCCTATATGGGGCATGTACAGGATAATGCTGAGGAGTCTGTTAGACGCGTAATCGATGTTCTAAAGGATGGTGATTTTCAATATAAGATGGATGATGGAAGTTGTATTAAAGTGAAAGTTTCTATTGATAGAGAAAAACGGGGAGCGGTAATTGACTTTAATGGCACCAGCCAACAATTAAAAAATAATTATAATGCTCCTAAAGCTGTTTGTAGGGCAGCTGTTTTATACGTTTTTCGGACATTAGTTGATGATGAAATACCGATGAATGAGGGATGTTTGAGACCGATAAATATAATTATACCTCATGGATCAATGTTGTCGCCCAAGTACCCTGCCGCTGTTGTAGCAGGAAATGTGGAAACTAGTCAGGCAATTACAGACTCTCTTTATGGGGCCCTTGGGGTAATGGCTGCAGCTCAGGGCACAATGAACAACCTCACATTTGGTAATGAACGTTATCAATATTACGAGACAATATGTGGTGGTTCTGGAGCAGGCCCTGGTTATGATGGCACCCATGCTGTACATACTCATATGACAAATTCCCGCCTCACTGATCCGGAGGTTCTTGAATGGAGGTTCCCTGTTATTTTAGAAAGTTTTTATATACGAGAGGGTTCTGGTGGAGCGGGTAAATATAGGGGTGGAGACGGTTCTGTTAGAAGATTAAAGTTTCTTGAACTCATGGATTTAATGATACTGTCAAATCGCCGTATTATTCCTCCATTCGGCTTAAACGGGGGTGAGCCAGGCGCTCTTGGCCGAAATTGGGTAGAAAGAAATGACGGCTCTTTTCATGATATGACAGGAACTGATAAAGTGATAGTCAATCCGGGTGATATATTTGTTATTGAAACCCCAGGTGGAGGTGGTTTCGGTGTCCAGTAAAAGTTTTAGTTAGTTAAATTGTCGTCGTTTCAGGCTGAAAGTATTACTTTATTTCTTTGAACCTTTACAAAAGGCGCTTTGGTGACATCTTCTATTTCTGCACGTTCTTTAATTATTACTCTTGCCACGATCACAGCCCTAGGACCGTTGTCAATGCAGATTTATCTTCCTGCTTTGCCAGCAATACAAGATTCGTTTTCTGTGTCTTCTTGGCAAGCGCAGTTAGTGTTTTCCGCTCCCCTAGCGGCTATAGCAATATCTAGCTTAATTTATGGCCCAGCATCCGACCGTTTTGGCCGGCGCCCTGTTTTATTTATTGGACTTACTATATTTTTATTGGGGAGCGTAATATGTGCTGTGTCAACGTCAATCTGGATTTTAATACTGGGCCGCATTGTTCAGGCAATTGGTGGGGCATCAGGCATGGTGATCAATAGAGCGATAATTCGAGATTTATTTGATCGAGAAACAGCGGCACGTATGCTCGCTTATATGGTTACGATTCAAGTTTTGGCACCAATGATGGCTCCACTTCTTGGTGGTGTCATTAACGATGTGACAGGTTGGAGAGCAATTTACTGGTTTACTGTGATTGCAGGATTTGCAGCAATAGCCCTTTCATATCCGAGGGTTCCTGAAACTTTATCTCATCCTATACTCGGACAATCTATCAAAGGGATGTTTATGAGTTTCTTCTCTCTTCTAAGGGTTCCAGAGTTTTTAGCCTACTCTGGTCAACTTAGTTTTGGTTTAGGAGTTTGGATGGCAACATTAGGAGGGGCTCCATATGTAGTTGTGAGAGTTTTAGACAGACCTCCGACCGAACTAGGTTTCCTACTTTTGATAATATCAGCAGGCTTTATGTTAGGAACATTTACGACAGCGCGAATAGCTACAAAAGTTGGGGTTGACCGGATGATAATATTTGGAAGTATCCTGAACGTAGTTTTTGGTTTAGTCATGGTAGTTTTAATTTTACTAGGTGAATGGACTATATGGGCTATATTTTTACCTGGTACAATTATGGCCTTCGCAAGTGGATTAATTATGCCTAATTGTCAGGCAGCTGCTGTGAGCATCAATCCCCGAATAGCCGGTTCTGCATCTGGTCTAATAACATTTATGATGATGCTTACCGGAGCGGCTTTTGCACAAATTGTCGGTGTATTTCAGAATGAAACGCCAATACCGATGGTTATGATAGCTACTGTTGCTGCGATTTTAGGGCTTTTATCAATAACCGTTTTACCTAGATTGAGAGGTAAGATAAGTAAAAAAATATAAAGGCTCATATTAAATTATGTTTGAGCAATCAAATTAATTTCCTTGGGCTACACCTTCTCGACGAGGATCCGCTCCACCTACGAGGTAATCATTTTTAACTAATATTGCGTGAACTCCACTATTTAATTTTCTAATTTTTATTTTATGTCCCAAAGATTCTAGGCTGTTCTTAAATTTAATTGCATTAGTGCCGTATTCAATTTCAGTATTGCCATTTCTATTGACCACATTACCGAGATTAATTGCAGATTGGATATCCAAGTTCCAGTCAATTACAGCAATGAGAGTTTTTACAACGTAGCCTATTATTCGGCTGCCCCCGGGAGATCCAATTACGAGTTTTAAATTTTCATCATTGTCAAATACCATTGTGGGAGACATGGAACTACGAGGTCTTTTTAATGGCTCTACTCTATTTGCTATTAATCTTCCATTACGTGATGGCAAGAAAGAAAAATCTGTGAGTTCGTTGTTTAGTAGAAACCCATCTGTCATCAACTGAGAGCCAAAAGGGCCTTCAATAGTTGTAGTCATAGATATTGCATTTCCATATTTGTCAATAACTGAAATATGACTTGTGCCAGAGCGACTGTGTCCTAGATCTGAAGAATATCTATGACTGAGCTTTGGGATAGGGTTCCCTGCTGGGGCTGGAGTTAAAATAGATCTTTTTGGGCTAATGAGTTTTGCGCGTGTATTGAGATAGTGAGAATTGAGTAATTCTTGAGTGGGAACTTGTATGAAATCAGGGTCAGCCACATATTTGTTTCGATCAGCAAATGCCAATTTGCTCGCTTCTGAAATATAGTGCCAGCTATTAGTATTTTCAGGGCCTAGCTCATTAAGATTAAATTTTTCTAGCATGCCTAAAATTTGTCCAATTGCTATAGCGCCTGAGCTTGGAGGCCCCATACCACATATTTTGTGTTTTCGATAATAATAGCAAGTTGGATATCTTTTTATGGCTCTGTATTTTATTAAATCGCTCTTACTTAAAAACCCAGGATTAAGAGCAGAGTTTTTAACTGTCTTTTCTATTCCATCAGCTAGAGCTCCGTTGTAAAAGGCTTTTACACCTACTTTGGATAAAAGCCGCAGAGTTTTTGCGAAAGATAAATTTTTCAGAAGATCTCCATTTTTAATTGGCTTTCCATCCGGAAAATAAAAATTTCTTGCTGTTTCGAACGTGCGTAAACGATTTCCATAATTGCCTCGTAGATAGTCGTGTAATCTCTTGCTTACTGTAAACCCTCTTTCCGATAATCTTATTGATGATTCAAAAAGCTTTTTCCATTCCATTTTTCCGTGATTTGAGTGAACCATTTCCAATAGTGCTAAAGTCCCGGGTGTGCCTACGGCTCTTCCTCCAACTACTGCATTAATAAACTTAAGTGGCTTACCTTGTTTGTCGAGAAATAGTTTTTGATTTATATCTTCTGGGGCAGTTTCACGACCGTCATAAGTTACTAGCTCACGGTTCAGACCATCATAATAAAGCAAGAACGCTCCCCCGCCAATTCCAGAGCTTTGTGGTTCTACGAGATTAAGAACTAATTGTATTGCAACGGCTGCATCAGCAGCCGTACCACCTACTTTTAAAATCTCTAGTCCAGCGTTTACAGCGTAAGGATTAGCTGCGGAAACCATATAGTTTTTGCTAAACCCAATACTGTCAGCTTGATTATGTTCTCGTTCTTTGAGTTCATTTGCTACAGCGGTAACTGATATAAAAGTTATCAAAATTCCAATGAAGGGAATTAGGTGTAGCCATTTAAATAACTGATTTTTAAATAGTAGACACTTTAAATTCAAGAATCACTCCACAGTCAATTTTTCACGACCATATCTTACGAAAAGTGTTTTTAGTTAGGTCCACTTTTTAATGGCTCTTTTGAAATTTGCTGTTCTCTAAGAAGTTCTACAACTATAAAGACTCTAATTGCACTGGATAATCCACCGTTTCTGTTTCTGTCAATTTTAGTAATCAGTTGGTTGATAGATAGGTTTTTTTCTTTAGCTAGAACAATTAGCAGGTCCCAAAAAATTTGTTCTAAAGATACGCTGGTTTGATGCCCAGAAACAACTACAGATCTTTTCTGGTTATTAGTTTGATTTAGCTTTTCTAAAGTTTTTTTTGATTTCATTTAGGCTTAATCATGGTTTCAGGCCGCACCCATTCATCGTATTCCTCAGATGATAAAAGCTCCAACTTTATGGCCGATTCTTTAAGTGTGATGCCTTCGCTAAATGCTTTTTTTGCTACTTTGGCGGCGTTGTCATATCCAATATGAGGATTTAGGGCAGTGACGAGCATAAGAGACTGTTCCATGAGATCGTTTATGCGATCTTCGTTAGCTGTAATTCCAGAAACACATCTATCTGCAAAACTGCGGGCTGCATCTCCTAATAGCTGGACTGATTGCAAGAAATTATAGATTATTACCGGTTTAAAAACGTTTAACTCGAAATGTCCATTACTCCCCGATATAGTAATAGCCATGTGATTTCCAATAATTTGCGCTGCTACCATTGTTATTGCTTCAGATTGAGTAGGATTGACCTTTCCGGGCATAATTGACGAGCCCGGTTCATTCGCAGGAAGAGATAACTCTCCAATTCCACTTCTGGGCCCAGATCCAAGCAGACGAATATCATTTGCAATTTTCATTATTGCTGCGGCGCCTACATTGAGGGCACCAGAGCTGGCAACAATTGCGTCATGGGCGGCTAGGCCAGCAAACTTATTGTTCATCGTCATAAATCTTTTACCAGTGATCTTAGTTACCTCTTCAGCAAATTGTTTATCAAAACCTTTTATTGAGTTTAGACCTGTGCCGACTGCAGTACCTCCTTGGGCTAGCTGATAAAGCTCAGGCATCGTTCTCTGAATGCCGTCCATTACACTTTCCAATTGAGCTCTATATCCTGAAAATTCTTGGCCTAATGTTAGAGGCGTTGCGTCTTGTGTGTGCGTGCGGCCTATTTTTATTATTTCTTTGAAGTGTTTTTCTTTTTCTAAAACAGCTTTATGTAAGTGTTTTAGTGATGGCAACAGCCGATCTTCTATCTCGATGACTGATGCAATGTGCATAGCTGTAGGGAAACTGTCATTTGATGATTGACTAAGGTTAACATGATCATTGGGATGGATTGGCTGTTTATCACCCTTTTTTCCTCCCAAAATTTCATTAGCACGATTAGCAATGACCTCATTCGTATTCATGTTTGTTTGAGTTCCAGAACCAGTTTGCCAAACCACTAAAGGAAAATGATCATCGAATTTACCTGAGATAACTTCTTCCGCAGCTTGGTCAATGGCAGAGAATAATTCTTTTTGTAGTTGGCCAAGAACAAAGTTTGCTTTAGCAGATGCTTTTTTTTGTACACCAAAAGCGTGAATTAGCGATTTTGGCATCTGTTCTGTTCCAATAGGAAAATTGATTATACTTCTTTGGGTTTGAGCACCCCAATACTTTTCTCCAGGAACCTCAATTTCGCCCATGCTATCCGTTTCTATTCGCGTTTTTTGATTCATTTTAGACTGTTCCTGTGTTTGGCATTGTCTCAAATAACTCTAATTAACATTAGTGAAAGTTTTATCTGTATTTAAAATGTTAAACAAAATATTCAGTCGTTCTGGGTCCGCTCGATATCGCGATTGGTTAAATTATTAATATTTTTTTACATGAGATGTGTTTTGTAAAAAAGCACTTATTTTTTTCGGAATGTTTCAAGACTCACTACTTCTGCGGTGTCTCTTTCGGTAACGTTTTCATCGATAGCAGATCGTGATTCTCCATCAAAACTGTTTTCTTGATTGAGTTGATCAGGTGAATTAGGAACGCTTCCACCTTCTTTGCTAAAAATAGGGTTGTCTTTTTCTGGATTTAATGTGTCTTCTGTATCAAATTGGAGACCAAATTTAACTGAAGGGTCAATAAAAGCTTTTAGAGATGAGAAAGGAATTGTCATTTCTGCGATTTGATTATCAAAGCTTAAGGTCACCATAAAATCGTGATCATTAACTTTTAAATCCCAAAATTGATGCTGAAGTATTATAGTCATCTCTTCAGGGTATTTTTCCAAAAGAAATCCAGGAATAATCACTCCTGGTTTTTGGGTATAGAATGTAATAAAAAAATGGTGTTCCCCGGGCAGTCCTTGTTCAACAGTGGTTTCAAGTGCCAACCTAACAACATCTCTTAGGGCGTGTTGCACCATCTTATTATATTCAAGACTTTTAATTTTCATATTCTTACTACCAAATTATGTAAACAAAATGTGTGAATAAATTATGTGATTAAAACGAGTAAAATTAGAAACCTCTAATCACAGATAAAACATAAGTGGGGAGCTTCTGTTGCCCGGTGCTCCCCGAACCGCGCTTATTGACGCTTATTAAGCGGCAACAGCGGTGGGCTCAACATTATCGTTGGCACCTATAGTTTTTGGTCCGATAACGACGGTACCATGCCGAGTGAAAGCTCAACTTTTACGCGAGCGTCGATCCTATTTCGCCCCCAGATATAACCAAACGACATCAATAACATTATTGGTGGAGGCGCCGGGTACTGCCCCCGGGTCCGCTTCGTTTATTACGAAAAACGTTTATCACTATAGCTGAGAAAACCCAGCCCTTCTTATATAAATAAAAATATCCCTTTTTGGAAGATCTATCGTGGTTATCCCCAATCTGGATGTTTTCCACATCTTTCGACGAATCGAAAACAGATATAGCTTCAAAACCTCTTAAGCTTGTCTAAACTACTTGATTGATAATATTAAAAAAGAAAATTATTAGGCTATTAAGGATGCAACAATACTTAGATTTAGTAAGTAATATACGTAATCAAGGGTTAATGCGACAAGATCGCACAGGAACCGGAACACTCAGTCTTTTTGGAGCTCAGCTCAGGTTTGAACTTTCAGAGGGGTTTCCCTTGCTTACAACAAAACGGCTTCATCTGAAGTCAATAATTCATGAACTCCTGTGGTTCTTGAAAGGGGATACGAATATTGGTTATTTAAATGATAATGGAGTTACAATTTGGGATGAGTGGGCCGATTCGGATGGTAACCTTGGGCCTATCTATGGTTATCAGTGGCGTTCTTGGCCCACACCTGATGGTAAGCACATAGATCAAATCACTAATTTAATTAATCAAATTCGTTCCGATCCGTCCTCACGTAGATTGATTGTTAGTGCTTGGAATGTAACAGATATTTCGGAAATGGCACTTCCACCATGTCACTGTCTCTTTCAATTTTATGTGGCAGATGGAAAACTATCATGTCAGCTGTATCAACGAAGCGCAGATGTTTTTTTAGGAGTACCATTCAATATAGCATCCTACTCTCTTCTTACTATGATGGTTGCCCAAGTCGTGGATTTGCAACCTGGTGAGTTTGTACATACCTTTGGTGATGCCCATCTATATTTAAACCATCTTGAGCAGGCAGATGAGCAGCTTACTCGAACTCCTCATAAGCTGCCAAAAATGGTTCTAAATCCCCAAAAAGACAATATTTTTGATTTCACATTTGAGGATTTTGAATTGCAGGGCTATCGTTTTCATCCGCATATCCCTGCTTCAGTGGCAGTCTAGGATTATGCCTGCCACAGTGGCATTAATTGCAGCTATTGCCCGCAATGGTGTCATTGGTAAAAACGGTAAGTTGCCATGGAGTATCCCAGAGGATATGAAGCACTTTAGGTCTATAACTATGGGGAAACCAATAATTATGGGTCGTCATACATTTGAATCTATAGGTAGTGCATTGCCGGGTCGGTATAATATAGTTGTTACTAGCAAAGATGATTATGAATTTGAGGGAATCCGAGTTGCAAGTAGCCTTCAAAAGGCATTGTCTATTGCAGAGACTTATAAAAAAGATGAAATTATGATAATCGGCGGGGGAAAGCTCTATCAAGCTGCATTTGATTTTGCTAGTAAAATATATCTCACAGAAGTGGATATTGAAATTGAAGGAGATACATATTTTCCAGATTTCAAAAGAAGTCAGTGGAAGCAGGTATCCCATCGATCCCATTCTGGTGAAGATGGTAGCCCCTCATGTAGCTTTTTAACTTTGGAAAAAATGTTTTGATCAGTAATTTGAGGAATATTAATATTAGCAGTCAAAGATAATTTTTGGGATATTGGTTTTGGATTCGGATTTCAGTTTTGAAGCTACTATTTTAGCCATTGCTTTATATGTTTTAGCATGGTCCCCCGTTGGCTGATCAATAACAATTGGCCGGCCAAGATCTGAAGTTACCCGAATATCTAGATCTAAAGGTACTTCTCCTAGGAAATCGCAATTTAGCTTTTCTGCTTCTGCGCGGGCACCTCCATGGCCAAATATATTTGTTTGATGATTGCAGTTAGGACAAATAAACATACTCATGTTTTCTATTATACCCAAGACTGGAACATTAACCTTCAAAAACATATTCAAACCCTTTCGAGCATCTAGTAAAGCAATATCTTGCGGAGTTGAAACAATTACAGCGCCTGATAATGGAACTCTCTGAGCCATAGTTAGTTGGGCATCTCCTGTTCCAGGTGGCATGTCGACTATAAGAATATCTAGTCTTCCCCAATCAACATCTCGCATCATCTGCTCTAAGGCTCCCATAACCATTGGGCCCCGCCATATCATCGGAGTTTCTTCATCAATTAATAACCCAATTGACATTACTTTGATTCCAAAAACTTCTATTGGAGAAATTCTTTTGTCCGGAAGAGGTTTAGGTTTGTCTTTAATTCCCAACATCCTCGGCATCGAAGGTCCATAAATATCTGCGTCTAATAGTCCCACTTTCAGTTCAGTAGATGCTAGGGAAACAGCCAAGTTTACCGCTGTAGTAGATTTGCCTACACCTCCTTTGCCACTTGCAACAGCTACAATCGATTTAACATCGGGCAAAAGCTCACTTTTTAACTTATCTTTTTCAGTCGAGTTAGAATTTTCATTATTAGTAGGGCTTTTGTGAGCCGTGAGAACAGCAGTTACTGAAGAAACTTCTGTTAACGAGTTTACATATGATTCAGCTTGTCTTCTGACTTTTTCCATTGATTCTTTATTTACAGGATCAATTTCTATTGAAAAGCTAACATTGTTACCTTTAATAACTAGATTGCTTACCATATTTTGCTCAATAATGTTTTCACCTGAAATAGGATCAATAATTTCAGAAAGTTTATTTCTAACTTCTTCCTCATTGATGATCGACATGGTTGTAATCTCCTAGTTAACGAACAATATCAGAGTTAAAATAAAATCTGATGTAATAACACTCGTTGCTTAGATGTGATATAAGGTTAGAAAAGTTATATGAAAACCAAAAAATTAGTATTTATTAATAAAGTGTATATATTATTTAATTTTAAATGGTATTAAAGATATCAAACAGAGGATTAGTTTATGTCTTGGAATAATCAGGGTAGTGGGGGCGGTGGCCCCTGGGGCGGCGGCGGTGGCCCAAGTGGTCAATGGCCGCCTAGTGGTGGAGGCGGAGGCGCAACGCCACCTAATATTGAGGAAATACTTCGTCGTAGTCAGGACAAGCTAAAGCGTTTTTTGCCTGGCGGATTAGGCAGTGGTCGCTCTATTTCCTTAATAATTATAGGAATATTAGTCCTGTGGTTGGCCAGTGGTTTATATAGGGTTCAACCGGATGAACAGGGAGTAGTTTTAGTATTCGGTAAGTGGAACGGATCTATTACCGAATCTGGCCTTCACTGGCGTTGGCCTAGCCCAATAGGATCGGTGCAAACCCCTAAAGTGACTGTCATAAATCGCGTAAACGTTGGATTCCAAGATGCAAGTGACCTTGGCGGACGTGTGTCCGGATCTAGAGATGTGCCTACTGAAAGCCTGATGTTAACTGGTGATCAAAATATTGCTGATGTTGATTTTACTGTGCAATGGAGGATCATAAATGCCGGAGAATATCTCTTTAATATACGAGATCCTGAAGCTACTGTTAAGTTAGTGGCTGAGAGTGCGATGAGAGAAGTTGTTGGTCAAACAAAGCTTGATGACTTAATAACTACCGCAAGAGAACAAGTGCAAAGCCAAACTAAAGTTCTACTTCAGCAAGTTCTTGACAATTACGGTGCTGGAATAGGTATAGAACGTATTCAGTTGCAACTGACGAGTCCTCCACCTCCTGTCATTGATTCGTTTAATGATGTGCAACGCGCTCGTCAGGATAAAGAAAGGCTTCAAAATGAAGCCGAAGCTTATCAAAACCGAATAGTTCCAACGGCAAGAGGTGAGGCGGCAAGCGTTATAGAGGAGGCAACAGCGTATAAAGAGAGGGTAACAAAAGAGGCTCAAGGTGAAGGAGCTAGGTTCATAGAAATTTATGAGTCCTACAAAATATCGCCTGACGTTACACGCCGTAGACTGTATATAGAAACATTGAGGGACGTTCTGAGCGGAGCAAATAAGGTAATTATTGATGAAGGAGCAGATGGGGCATCAGGAGTTGTACCTTACTTACCCCTCAATGAGTTAAATCGTAACAAAAATACCAATGATGGAGGCCAATAATGTCCAGATTCAAGCTTGCTATATTTGGTGTTATCCTAATCGTCCTGGGCATTTTTGTTAGCTCTTCCATATTTACCGTAAAAGAAACGGATCAAGCGCTCGTTCTTCAATTTGGTCAATGGAAGCGCACTGCATCAGATCCGGGTATTCAGTTCAAGTGGCCATGGCAAAGTGTTCAAAAATTTGAAAGTCGGGTGCTCAGTGTAGATCCACCAGCTGAGGAAGTACTCCTTAGTGATCAGAAAAGAATTTTAGTTGACGCGTTTGCTAGATATAGAATTAAGGATCCCTTGAAATTTTTTCAGACAGTACGTAATGAATTCACTTTCCAGAATAGATTCGGCAATATCTTAACTTCAACTGTTAAAGAAGTAGTAGCTCAGCAAGCATTAGAAGATATGCTGAGTGAAAAAAGAAATACTATCATGGAATCAATAAGAGATAGTGTTGCTAATGACACTAAAGGATTTGGCATATCGGTTGTTGATATTAGGATTGGCCGCACGGATTTACCCGAGGCTGTTTCACAAAATGTGTATGACAGAATGCGTACCGAGAGGGAAAGAGAAGCAAATCTTCTTCGGGCTGAGGGTGAAGAAAATGCGCGGAGAATTAGAGCTACTGCTGATAGGCTTCAGGTTGAAATTGTTGCTGAGGCTGAGCGCGAAGCTCAAGTTTTGCGAGGCAATGGAGATGCCACACGAAATGATATTTTAGGTAAAGCTTATGGTTCGGATCCGGAGTTTTTTGAATTTTTTAGATCTCTTGAAGCTTATCGGGAGACATTCGCAGAGCCAGGTACCACTATGCTTATATCTCCTGACAGCGATTTTTTCCGATACTTCAGTGACGTTGGCGGAATACCTAAAGATCGTGGTTCCAAGAAAAAAAATAGATAGTGAGATTATGATTTTTAAAAAATAAATTTGTTTGTATCAAAAGATTAAGCTCAGGGTCTTGTAGTGCAGCCAAATTTTCTTTGGCTATAATTGTATCTTGGGTTTGATCTGGCTGGTTTTAATCTTCGTACGCTGATTAGATGGTTCATTATCTGACTAATAAATTTAAAGCTGCCGTTAATTTGTCAGGTAGATGCCGTATTTCAAACATATTTATTAATCAAAATTCGCTGTAGTGATTGTTTGAATTTATTTTATTAATCGAAGTCCTTACAGTTTATAGAGAACTTTTATATGAATAGTATGCGTCCTCTCTGACTGGGGAATTAGGCAGGGCAGTAATTAGGAGAAACCGTCAAAATGTTGTCATCTATAATTTCAACAAATCTATTTGTTAATAAAGTAATTTTTACAAGGCCTATTAGTTTAAAAATATATTTTGTTATTGTATTTTCTCTACTGATTGTTAACTTTTTCTCCTCAGTTGCTCATTCCAGACCTGCACCAAAATCATTTGCCGATTTGGCGGAAAAACTACTTCCAGCTGTCGTTAACATATCAAGTTCTCAAGTGGTTCAACCATCTCAAAAACCAGAGATGCCTAAAGCACCTCCTGGATCTCCTTTTGAAGATTTTTTTAAAGAATGGTTTGATCGTTATCAAAAAGATGGTTCTCCTCGCAGGACTACCTCTCTGGGTTCTGGTTTTATAGTAGATAAAACGGGATATATTGTGACCAACAACCATGTCATTGCCGGCGCCGATGAAATAACTGTTAATTTACAAGATGGTAGTCGTCACGAAGCCATATTGGTCGGTCGTGATCCGAGAACAGATCTTGCACTGCTAAAAATTAAAACTGTTAGAAATTTGCCGTTCGTAAGTTGGGGAAACTCTAATACTGCTCGTGTTGGCGATTGGGTGCTTGCAATAGGAAATCCATTTGGACTCGGGGGGACAGTTACTGCGGGAATAATATCAGCAAGCAAGCGTGACATTAACCAAGGGCCGTATGATAGTTTTCTTCAGACGGATGCTTCCATTAATCGAGGAAATTCTGGTGGGCCAATGTTTAATATGGATGGCAAAGTCATAGGCGTTAATACGGCTATATTTTCTCCTTCCGGTGGAAGCGTAGGTGTCGGTTTTTCGATACCTTCATCTATCGCTAAACGGGTAGTGGCGCAATTGCGCGACTTTGGACACACAAAGCGTGGTTGGTTAGGCGTCAGAATCCAAACAGTTACAGACGAAATTGCAGAAAGTCTTGGGCTTAAAGAAGCTATAGGTGCTCTTGTTGCAGATGTAGCTCCCGACGGACCTGCAAAAAATAGTAGAATGGTACCGGGAGATATAATTCTAAAATTCGATGGAAAGACTATAGCTAAGATGAAAGATCTTCCACGTGTTGTTGCTGAGACTGAGATTGGAAAGCGAGTAAAAGTAGAGATCTGGCGGAATGGAGGGGAAAAAACCCTAGATGTTGTTGTTGGAGAACTTAAGGAAGAGAAATCAGCTCGAACTAAAAAGGCTCTTCCAGAAAAAACTACCGATCCAAAAGAAACAAAAATAGAGTCTCTTGGATTAGCTTTAAAACAAATTAGTAGATCCATGAGGCAGAAGTATAAAATCCCTAATAATATAAGAGGAGTTTTGGTCACAGGGGTGACTGAGGGTTCAGGCGCCTCTAAGAAGGGAATTACTCCAGGTGACGTAATCGTTGAGGTTAATCAGGAAGAAGTAAACAGGCCAGGTAAAATAGCCGCAATAGTTAGTAAAGCTGTCAGAAAAGGACGCCAATCAGTTCTTCTATTAATTAATCGGGGCGGAAATGTGAGGTTTATTGCCGTGCGTTTAGGTAAGGGTTAATTTGTTTTATTGATTGATTTTATATTTGTTAATAATGAAGACTTCAAATTGTAATTTCAAAGCCATAGTTTACACTACTGATTTGTCGACATAAGACAAAATAAAGCATATGGAATTTATGAGGATTAGTAGTGCCTAATAAAAAGCATCAGAAAATAGACAACGAGAATTTAGTTCAGCCTTTAATTGCTTTATGTCCCTTGCCTGAAATAGCTCAATCAGTGGCCGCTCCACCTTACGATGTTTTGTCTAGTGATGAGGCTAGAATTATGGCTAAGGGAAATCCTCATAGTTTTTTGCACATTTCGAAACCTGAAATTGACCTAGAAAAAACAATTAGTCCTTTTGATCAATCCGTTTATTTGAAAGCGGATGAAAATTTTCGTAATATGCTCCAAATTGGCTCTTTAATTAGAGACTCGTCCCCTTGTTATTATATTTATAGAATGAATATGAAAGGTCATTCTCAAACAGGGTTAGTGGCTGTGTCTCCAGTTAGTGCATATAACGAAAATAGAATTAAACGACATGAGTTGACCAGGCCCGATAAAGAAGATGACCGAGTAAAACAAATTGATTCGGTTAATGCACAGACTGGACCAGTTCTTGTCGTTCATAAACCAAGAAAAGAAATAACTTTTATTCTTAAAGAAATTACTATCGGTCGTCCGTTATACGACGTGAAATTTGATAATGGTGTAACTCATACTTTATGGAGAGTTGATGATTTACCCTTAATTGAGAAAATTAACTCAGCATACGGCAGCCTAAAAGAGATGTATATTGCGGATGGTCATCATCGCTCGGCTGCTGCTTCTAGGATTACTAAAATGAGGCAAGCGAAAAATCCTAAACATGAAGGTGACGAACCGTATAATTTTTTTCTAACCGTTTCTTTTTCTACGGATGAACTGCAAATACTTGATTATAATAGGGTGGTTCGTGATCTCAATAATCTTACACCTGAAAAGTTTCTTAACGAATTGAATAAGAATTTTACCATGACTCAGGAAAACGGACCGGTCCGGCCTGATGGTTCTAATGTTTTTGGTATGTATATTGGGGGCAACTGGTACAGACTTGAAATGAAAGCACAAGCTATGATAACAGCATCTGCTGTTGACAAGTTAGATGTACAATTATTGACTGAGTTAATCCTAAAACCTTTGCTGGACATTGGGGATTTGCGCACCGACCCCAGAATAGATTTCGTTGGCGGAGTGCGTGGTTTAGGAGAGTTGGAAAGTCGGGTTAATACCGGGGGATGGTCTGTGGCTTTTTCCTTATATCCTACAAGCATAAATGAACTAATGGTTATTGCAGATGCAGGAGAGGTTATGCCACCTAAATCAACATGGTTTGAGCCTAAGTTGGCTGATGGGCTCGTTTCCTATCCGCTTTATTAAAATTATAGTAGCTTTGAGGTATTTTTAAATGGAACAGCCTCCAGTAATTTTAGTGGGTGGACCAACAGCTAGCGGGAAGTCAAACCTGGCTTTACAAATAGCAGAGCAATTAGATGGGGTGGTAATTAATGCTGATGCAATACAAACATATAGAGATTTATTTATTCTAACGGCTCGTCCTTCTATAGCAGATGAAGAGAGGGTTAATCATGAATTATATGGATTTTTAGAAGCCACAGATAGCTGCTCTGCTGGGCAATGGCAAAAGCTAGCCTTAAGTGAAATTGCCTCAGCCACTGCAAAAGGCAAAAGATCAATTTTGGTTGGTGGCACAGGTTTATACCTTAAGTCTTTAGTAGAAGGTATAGCAGCCATTCCAGAAATACCGAGCGTTGTAAGAGCTTCATCACGGGAATATTTCAAACAAATAGGAAAACAAAGATTTCACGCAGAGCTTTTATCTCGTGATCCAGTAATGGGACAAAGAATTAGCTTTGGAGATTCCCAACGTATGATACGTGCTTGGGAAGTCTTTGAAGCTACAGGTCAGTCTCTTTCATATTGGCAGGGATTGCCCGCTGAAGTTCCAAAATTGAATTTTATAATGATTGTTCTAATCCCCCCCCGAGAAGAAATATACATAGCGTGCGAAGATAGGTTGGATAAAATGATCAGTGCAGGAGTGCTTAAAGAAGTAAGACAATTATCTCAAAAAGCCAGTGTGGAAGAAATTGACCCAAGTTCACCTATTTTTAAGGCTATTGGATATACTGAGTTGAGTTCTTACCTAGAAGGGAAGTTGACTATTGATGAAGCATTGTTGGCTTCGAAGCAAAAAACACGTCGTTATGCAAAACGACAGATGACATGGTTTAGAAATCAATTTTCTGGTGTTGAAACATCATTAGCCTCAAATATAACAATTTTGAAATATTCTTGCGTTAATTATGAAAAAATCTTTTCGAATATATCTTGAAGTAGAGTAAATATTTCTATAATTTCGCCGTCCTGCTAATAAAGAATCCTGAATTATTCGTATGTCCTTTGGATTTCTTTAAATTGTAGTGGCGACCTGGTAGTGCTGATTTCAGTGATTAGAACAAAAATATTTTTGAGACACCTTTGGTTTCTTTCTTATGGGAGTCTGATGCTTAAATGCAGGCGCATGTTTTGTGTTAATATGTAACAGGATGCTTTTTATGTATTTAAATATTTATCAGAAAGGTATTAATAAATGTCCGATAATATAATGTCGGGTGCAGATATCGTTATAAAGGCCCTAGCGGATCAGGGAGTTGAGGTAATTTTTGGTTATCCAGGTGGTGCTGTATTGCCACTTTATGACGCAATATTTAAGCAAAATTCTATCCGACACATTTTAGTGCGTCATGAACAGGGCGCTGTACATATGGCAGAAGGTTACGCTAGGTCTACTGGAAAGGTTGGCGTAGTCTTGGTTACTTCTGGCCCTGGTGCAACGAATGCTGTAACGGGACTAACCGATGCACTAATGGACAGCGTGCCTTTGATTTGTCTTACAGGGCAGGTCCCAACCCATTTAATAGGCAATGATGCATTTCAAGAGGCAGATACAACTGGCATAACAAGACCATGCACTAAGCACAACTACCTGGTGAAACATGTTGATGAGCTATCTGGAATAATGCATGAAGCATTTGAAGTAGCCAAGTCGGGAAGACCCGGCCCCGTTGTAATAGATTTGCCTAAAGATGTTCAATTTGCAGAAACTCAATATTCAAGTCCAGACGAAATAAACCAACGTCATTATTTCGAAAAAGTTACTGGTGATTCTGAAAAAATTTCTGAAGCAATTGAATTAATAGCTAACGCTAAGAAACCTATATTCTATATTGGTGGTGGATGCATTAATTCAGGGACTGCTGCGTGCAAAGCAGTTGCAGATCTAGTCCGTATTACTGGATATCCGGCAACGACGACACTTATGGGTTTAGGAGCAATTCCTTCTTCATCACCACAATGGTTGGGAATGTTAGGGATGCATGGCACCTACGAAGCGAATCTGGCTATGCACGGCTGTGACGTCATGATTGCAGTGGGAGCACGTTTTGACGATCGTGTTACGGGCAGACTTGATGCCTTTTCTCCTAATTCTAAGAAAATTCATATTGATATCGACCCCAGTTCCATTAATAAAAATGTACCAGTTGAAATACCAATTATTGGAGACGTAGGGGAAGTTCTTTCACAAATGCTTAATATTTGGAATCAAAAAGCCCCTAATATTGACTCTAAGGCACTTAAGAAATGGTGGAATAAAATTGATGAATGGCGCTCAGTAAATTGTTTAAAGTACGATCAGGGGCATGACTCCAATGACACAATCAAGCCTCAATATGCAATAGAACGACTTTATGAATTAACCAAGAAAAAGGAGACCTTCATTACGACTGAGGTAGGTCAGCATCAGATGTGGGCTGCTCAATTTTATAAATTTGAAAAACCTAATCACTGGATGACTTCTGGGGGACTAGGTACTATGGGTTATGGTCTCCCTTCAGCAATAGGTGTTCAAGTCGCGCACCCAAACAGCCTAGTTATTGATATAGCAGGTGAAGGTTCAACCATGATGAACATTCAGGAGCTGGGAACCATGGCCCAATATAATTTGCCAGTAAAAGTTTTTATTATTAACAACGAATGGTTAGGCATGGTGCGTCAGTGGCAGGAATTATTACATGGAGGTCGTTATGCCGAGTCTTATTCAGCAGGTTTACCAGATTTTATAAAACTAGCTGAGTCGTATGGTATGACGGGTATGAGAGCAAAGCATCCTGATGAAGTTGATGACGTTATTAAAAGAATGGTAGATGAACCAGGTCCTGTCATAGCTGATATAGTTGTTTCCAAAGAAGAAAATTGTTTTCCGATGATACCTGGTGGGGCAGCCCACAATGAAATTTTGTTAGGTTTGAATGAAAGTCAGGAGCAGACTCAGTCTGAAGATGGAATGGTGCTAGTCTAAGATTAATTAGTTTATTTTAGATCCTCTATGCGTAAGTAGTAATTAATCCCTATTATGGATCTGCGGAGTTTTTGACTATGACAAATGATAATATAGAGCGCCACGTTCTAGCTGTTTTGGTTGATAATGAGCCTGGAGTATTGGCTCGAGTAGTTGGTCTCTTTTCTGGCAGGGGCTACAATATTGAGAGTTTAACAGTGGCGACTGTTAGTGAGGATGATTCTGCTTCACGTATTAATCTTGTTACATCAGGGACACCAATGATTATTGAGCAGATTAAGGCCCAACTAGAGAGGTTGGTTCCTGTACAAAAAGTAAATGATCTTACAGAAGAAGGACCTCATGTAGAAAATGAATTTGCTTTGATAAAAATAAAAAACTCCGGTCCAGAGAGAAGAGAAGCATTACGTATTGCTGATATATTTCGCGCTCGTGTAGTAGATACAGCTGTGGAGTCTTTTGTTTTTTCTCTTACTGGCTCACCGGAAAAAATAGGGAGTTTTGTAGATTTAATGCGTAATCTAGGTGACGTAGAGATAGCTCGATCAGGAGTTGTTGCTATAAAACGTGGTAAAAAAACTACAATAGAAACATAAATTAGAAAAAACATTATTTTATTAATCTGCGTTGGCAAACCGTCTTATGAACTGTAGATATAGTCAGCGCTGAGCATAATTGCTCAAATAGCTTAACACAAACTGACAGGGAATAGTAATCATGCGCGTTTATTACGACCGTGACGCTGATGTAAATTTAATTAAAGGAAAAAAGGTGGCTATCATTGGTTATGGTAGTCAGGGTCATGCGCATGCCATGAATTTGCGCGATAGTGGCGTAACTAGCATTGTTGTTGCTTTACGAGAGGGTTCTTCAAGTGCTTCCAAAGCCGAGGCTGCTGGATTTGAGGTAATGAATGCTGCTGATGCCGCTGCTTGGGCTGATGTAATTATGGTTTTAGTGCCTGATGAGCTTCAAGGTGATCTTTATAGGGATCACCTCGAAAAAAACATGAAAGAGAATACCGCTATAGCATTTGCTCATGGCTTGAATATTCATTTTAATCTAATTGAGCCTCGAGGCGATTTAGATGTATTTATGATTGCTCCAAAAGGACCTGGTCATACAGTTAGATCTGAATATGAACGAGGTGCTGGTGTACCTTCGCTCCTTGCTATTCACCACGATTCTAGTGGTAATTGTCATGATATAGGATTGAGCTATGGGGCAGCGATTGGAGCTGGAAGAGCAGGCATCATAGAAACTACGTTTAAAGAAGAATGTGAAACAGATCTTTTTGGCGAGCAAACAGTTTTATGTGGCGGTTTAACTGCTCTTATCCAAGCAGGATTTGAAACATTGGTGGATGCTGGTTACGCCCCAGAGATGGCTTATTTTGAGTGTGTTCATGAGGTTAAGTTAATTGTTGATTTGATTTATGAAGGTGGGCTAGCAAATATGCGGTATTCTGTGTCTAACACGGCTGAGTATGGTGACTATACTCGAGGTCCTCGAATTGTAACTGATGAGACGCGAAAAGAAATGAAACGTGTTCTAGCTGAAATTCAGTCCGGTCAGTTTACACGAGAATGGATGTTGGAAAACCAAGTCGGTCAAACAGGATTTAAAACCATCAGACGGCTTCAGGCCGATCACGGAATTGAAGATGTAGGTCAACGCTTAAGAGATATGATGCCTTGGATAGCTGAAAATGCACTGGTTGATAAAAGTAAAAATTAATTTTTGCCCATTTAAATTATTACCTTTACAGTAAGCAGGTCAGTAAATGATTAATGGCTTTTTAATGCATAAGTAACAAAATAGTTGCGATTTATGTCTTAAAAGGCCTAAAACACTATCTATATCAATAGTTTCTTTAGAAATTATTGGGGCATATATATAGATCAATTCGTTATCTTATTGGCTTTTGTTAATCTTGCTTTTGTCTTTTGAATAGATTGCTGCAGATATTCGTTAAAAGTCTTTGGATATTGAGTTATAATGGTTAGTTGAAACAAAATTGTTTGGAATTTGACTGATGAATAACAAATCAAATAAGTCAGTTGGTGGCATGGAGAAATCACTTGCCAGTGATTCCGATCATGTTCGGATCTTTGATACAACACTCCGCGATGGAGAACAGTCTCCCGGTTGCTCTATGAACTTAGAGGAGAAGGTTCGAGTTGCATTGATATTAGAGGAAATGGGGGTTGATATTATTGAGGCAGGTTTTCCTATCGCTTCAAATGGTGATTTTGATGCTGTTCGAGAAGTTGCTAGAGCTTTAAAAACTAGTTCTGTCGCTGGCCTTGCTAGGGCATCTAATGCTGATATTGATCGGGCTTGGGAAGCTTTGAAGGATGCGGTTAAGCCGCGCATTCATACTTTTTTATCTACCAGTCCTCTGCATATGCGTGTCAAGCTTCAAATGGAACCAGAGGAAGTGCATCAAACTATTATTGATAGCGTAACTCATGCTCGCAACTTATGTCCTGACGTCGAATGGTCTCCGGAAGACGGGTCGCGAACAGAGCACGATTTCCTTTGCAGGGTAGTGGAAAGCGCGATTCGTGCAGGCGCTACTACTATTAATATTCCAGATACAGTGGGTTATGCAGTGCCCGAAGAGTTCTCTGCACTAATTAGCATGTTGTATAACCGTGTTCCGAATATTGATAAAGCGGTTGTGTCTGTTCACTGCCACAATGATTTAGGGCTAGCTGTGGCGAACTCGCTCGCGGCTGTGGGCGTTGGTGCAAGGCAGATTGAATGTACAATTAATGGTATCGGGGAGAGAGCGGGAAATTGTGCTTTGGAAGAGGTGGTTATGGCTCTAAGAACTCGACCAGATGCCATGCCCTTTTCGACTAGTGTTGACACAACAATAATTACTCGCGCTAGTCATCTGGTTTCCACGATTACAGGATTCCCTGTTCAACCTAATAAGGCAATTGTTGGCGCGAATGCCTTTGCTCACGAAGCTGGCATTCATCAGGATGGTGTACTTAAGGATGCGCAAACTTATGAGATAATGACCCCTGAGTCTGTAGGGTTAACAGAGTCTAATCTTGTAATGGGTAAACATTCAGGGAGTCATGCTTTTCATGAGAAATTAAAAGATTTAGGTTATGGCGACCTTGGCGAAAATGCAATTAATAGTGCATTTCAGAGGTTTAAAGATCTTGCTGATAAGAAAAAAGATGTTTTTGATGAGGACATAATCGCTCTCGTTGATGATACGATACAACATACTAGTGATCGTATTAAGTTTGTGTCACTGCAAGTTGTTGCTGGCTCTAAAGGTCCCCAAACGGCTGATTTAGAATTAGAAATTGATGGAGAGTTAGCCAAAACAAAGTCAGACGGAAATGGACCTGTTGATGCAGTTTTTAAAGCTATTAAGGCTTTATGTCCGCATACTGCTACCCTGCAACTATATCAGGTGCATGCTGTCACAGGAGGAACTGACGCGCAGGCGGAGGTAACCGTTAGATTAGAAGAGCAAGGTAAAACCGTTAATGGACAGGGGACTGACGCAGATACTCTTGTGGCGTCTGTAAGGGCTTATCTACATGCTCTTAACAAATTGAGCACGAAAAGAGAAAAGACTGCGCCTGAAGCGCTTTCTGCGTAATTATTGTTTCAAGTGGGTAATTACGGAGACCCAGTGTTAATTATCTGTCTGGTAATGGGTATTGGTAAACGAGGGCATAAAAGATGTTTTCGCGAATATTTAAGATAGGAGCCATGTCATCGGACATGGCGATTGATCTCGGAACAGCGAATACTTTGGTATACGTTAAAGGGCGGGATATTGTTTTGAATGAGCCCTCGGTCGTAGCAATTACCGATTCTAAAGG
>Ga0310344_10000177_pt1 | contig 53245 bp, 45 predicted proteins | sample HC15DNA20200_MG_FD_203801 | JGI IMG/M metagenome (GOLD analysis project Ga0310344, IMG submission 203801) | Marine microbial communities from station ALOHA, North Pacific Subtropical Gyre - HC15-DNA-20-200_MG | ecosystem: Environmental > Aquatic > Marine > Oceanic | place: Pacific Ocean: North... | reverse complement strand
CAGCGCATACAATCTCCGCGTATTGGACGATGACCGCTTCGCGATTCCTCCGTACGATGCTGTCATCCTGGTTAGTGAGCAAGCCATGAGAAGATGGCCGGATGTCTTCGAAGCCATATCTGCCCTTAATGGCACTATTGATGTGGAGGCAATGCGGAAAATGAACCTAGCAGTCGACGAAGAGGGAATAGCACCTGAGCGTGTCGCTGCCTCTTACCTAGCCAAATTGAGGACTAGTCAGTCTCCTGATATCACTGAGCTGAACGAACCTCTTCCTTCTCCAGCAAGATAGAGCATTCATCGGTAGGCAAAAACCACCATGAGAGCCAGTGAGGGAACTTTGTGGGAATTTTCGAACTACTGGGCATCAGCAGGAACACCGATTCATTCCAATCTAAAGTTAGCCGATATGGTGAGACAGCAACTGTCAAACGAATAGTTGTCGAATTAAGTTCACTCGAACCGACCCTCGCCACATTCATAGCGGCCTTCGCGTTTGTGCTGAATCGAGTTGCGCACGCAGATTCGAACATTAGCCAGGCCGAAACAGAAAAAATCCAAGACATCGTATGGAAAAGGGGGCACCTGTCACCGGAACAGGCACGACTAGTAGTTAAAATCGCCAAGAACCAAGCTCAATTGTTCGGTGGAACAGAAAATTTTTTGGTCACGCGGGAATTTCGTGAGACTTCGACGATGGAACAAAGACTTGAGCTGCTAGACTGCCTTTTCGCCGTGGCAACAGCGGATGGAAAGATCAGCGGGATCGAAGAAACGCAAATCGGTCAAATCGCTACAGAGCTCAGTATCAGCCAGCCGACGTATGCGTCGGCTCTGTCTGCCCACTCCGAACATCGGTCGGTACTGAGGTCTCTACGGAAGAATTAGACACGATCACCCCATCAGGTGTCGCCGCATTCGCAGGATTTGCGTCAAGCAACACCGCGATCCATCGTAGTTCATCAGTGTTCTCAAAAGCTATCTTCAGGGTCATCGTAATAGGCACTGCCAACAGCATTCCCATCGGTCCCCAGACCCAACCCCAGAACAGCAACGATAGAAACACAACCAGCACAGATAACCCAAGCCGACGACCCAACAATGCCGGTTCCACTATGTTCGCGAAAGCGACATTGATAGCGATATAGCCTGCTGCCACAAAAATCGCCCGGCCAAGATCAAATTGGACAACTGCAAACAACACCGGTCCAATAGCCGCAAAGATCGAGCCTATGTTCGGGATGTAATTGAACATAAAGGCAACTAGTCCCCACATCAACGGAAAGTCGACACCCAACACCCAAACCCAAACACAGGCCAAAGTGCCGGTAGCCAGGCTGACCACCGTCTTGACCGCAAGGTATTTCTGAATCTGGAGAATCATCTGGCTTAGACGTTCTAGAGTAACCCCTCGCTCACCAAACGCAACGCGCAGTTTTGCTCTGAAGCCAGCAGCCTCGACCAGAATAAAAATGACCGCCAATAAAACCATGAAGGCATCCTGAAGAAGTCCAGCTACAGCTCCCAGTGTGCCTCCTAGCAGGTTAACGACCGCCTCCGGGTTGACGTAGTCGAGCGGAGTCCAATCGGCAAAGGGCAAGCTAAACTCGGAAGCCCACTCTCGGATGCGACTCGCTTGGGCTTCAAACCTCTCGTTATACTCGGAATCTGAGACTACCTGGGCAAACTCTCCTACCGACCGACCCACCACCACACCCAGAGCACTCACGACCCCGGCCGCAGCAGAAACGGTGAAGACAACGGCCAGCGGTGTAGGTACATGCCTCCGCTGCAGCCAACTCATGAAAGGCATGCTGATCACTGCAAGAAAAACAGCACTTAGAAACGGAAGCACCAGAGGACCTGCCTGACGAAGTCCCGCCACGACTACAATCAGACTGGCCGCGACAACGAGAAACCTGATACCCCTATCTTGTAGCCTTTGCTCCTGGGTATTCATCAGCGTATTCTCACCCTTACTAAAGGTTTAAATCTTCCAGCACCTTTTTCAGAACCTCCGTTCACCCGAAGAAAGACTAGGTGCAATGCGTGAACTTCAACCAACTCTCTACAACACCTCAAAAGCCGTAACAGCGAACTTTACCTCTTCGTCCACCCACTGCCCACGCGTGGCAAAGCCGGATCCCATACCGGCCGACACGATTTGGCTGGTTGTATACTTGTAAGAGCTTTCGGTCCAGATATATTCCCCCTCTTTAAACCGAATTTGACAATCAGCACCAGGAATCGAAACCTTCTGCTCGCACAGACTTTCAAGATACATCTCTATGCTTGAAGAAGCAAAATTCCAAATCACCCGATGGCCAAACCATTCAAGATCGAAATCAGCTGCAAGTTCCCTATTGAGGCGAACCAGAATGTTCCTATTGAAGGCCGCAGTTACACCGAGAGGATCATCATAGGCAAGCGTGAGTTCCTGTTCCGGCTTTACCAAGTCTAAACCAAGCAAAAACCGGTCTCCAGCACGAAGAACAGTTCGGATATTTGACAAAAAAGTCTGCGCCGAACTCGGAGCAAGGTTGCCTAGACTCGATCCAAGGAACGCCACCAGCAAGCTGCCAGCATCGTGCCGACGCTCGATCGAGCGCTGCAAGCCATCCAGATAAACAGCTTCGTGACAAAAGACAGGGACACTAGGAAATCGGGTTAAAGTCCTAGTCGCTAGATCTAATGCGGCCTCAGAAATATCGACAAGTTCAACCTTCACGCCAATGTTATTCCGGAGTAACGGCTCGATAAGTTGAGCTAGCTTTTCGCCACTACCAGGCCCAAGTTCTACTAGGGTTACCGGTCCCTCTAGGTCGCTTACTATCACGTTCGAGTACCGGTCTAACAATTCTTGTTCCGCTCGAGTCACTCGATATTCCGGCAAGGCGCAGATAGCCTCAAAAAGCCGAGATCCCAAACTATCGTAGAGATACTGTGAGTGGAGTTGCTTTCGCGGCTGGCTAAGACCCCATCTAACATCTTCGGCCAATCGACCAGAAGCAGGGCCACCAGCCAAAACGGCCTGTTGTACGCCAGACCCAAACTCTTCCATGGCGTCAGGTCTCACAAATCCTCCACACAGCGGAACCCCGCATAAAGATAGGAATAATGAGGTCGGAACCAGTTCCTCAAGCTACGACGAACCAACCCAGTAGCAGTAACCGGAGACGCCCCTTTGACCACGTAATGCTTTGCGTCGAAAAAATCAACAGAGTACTCGGGATAGGAGGGCATCGGTGCAAACCCGGGGAAACCGGAGAAAAGTGTAGATGTCCACTCCCACCCGTTGCCTACCAAGTCATGGATCCCCCACGCGCTGACCCCAGCCGGAAAGGAACCCACTGGCATCGGGTCCCATCCTTGGAAACCAAAATGGCCCCGCGTTAAATCCGGTGGGTCCTCACCCCAAGGATGAGAGCGCTCATTCCCGTCAGGTGCGCCATAGGCCGCACGATGAAACTCCGCCTCAGTGGGTAACCTCTTACCATTCCACCGAGCGTACGCGGATGCTTCAGCCTGGGTCACATACACCGGCCATGACAAAGGTAAAGGGTACTTTGTAAACATACCTCGCCAAAACCACTCGCCACCCTCTTGACTCCAGAAAGATGGATATCTGAGATCAGCCTTAACCCGCCACTGCCAGTCGCCCTCACCCCACCAACGTGGATCAAGATACCCGCCGGCATCAACGAACTCAAGATACTGTTGATTGGTCACGTTGTAGCGGTCGATGGCAAATTCAGGAACCTCAACGACCATTCGAGGAAACTCATTGTCCCAGCCGAACGGCACCTCATCCAACTCTGCCCCCAATGTAGCCCGACCGGCAGGCACACGAACCCGCGCTAACTCTGGTACCAATTCCTCAGTAATCCCTTGTAAATCCACCTCCTGAATCTTCTTGGCAAAGGGCAACTGATGCCACATGTAGGCTAGGGTCTCTTGGTGCATTTCCTCGTGCTCGATCACTGTAAAAACAGCCTGCCCCCTACCCAAAACCGGGTGACCATGACGTTCAATTTCAGCAGACTCAAGTGCTTCGAGAATTGCTTGGTCTGCAGCAGCAGCGTACTGTTGAACAGTTTTACGGCTAGGCCAAGAATTGACAGTGGCCGCATCTGAAGAACTCTGATTCTCAGGATCGATCCCTCGGGCGAATAGACGCTCAAGTTTTTCATCCACTCCCGGTTGTCCGAGGCCCCGCTTTAATAGCGTATTGACGCCAAATGCTGGAATGTGTCCCTCGTAGAAAACAACAGGGTGCCGCAAGGGAATCGGCTGGTCGTAATAGGAGGCTGGGGTAATTATGTCAAAAATTTTGGCAGTTCGTTTACGTGTCTTGAGAAACCAACTGATGGCGGACTCGCGGTCAACAACCGAATGCAGTGCATCGTTCACAACGAGTCGTCCTCCTCACTATTTGCGGAACAGATCAAGTTTCCCATGCCCGATTCAACAGTAACATAGCAAGTCACGCTAAACCTCGACCTAGTCAACCTCAAATACAAGGCTCTCAAGCACAGACACAAAAGTAAGCTTTCCCTGAAAAGGCTCTCATCAGTTCCGCAAGCTCCTTGGGGTCTCTAAATCCGCACTACCTGAGGCCCTTGTTTTGCCCAGAACACACCCAGAGCTGCCGCTCGGTATGATAGCCTCAACTGCGTAGGGTTAGAACCTTGCTCGAAATAGAGATAACGCGAGAGTGGCGGAACTGGCAGACGCGCCGGATTTAGGATCCGGTGACCGCAAGGTTGTGGGGGTTCGAATCCCCCCTTTCGCATAGTGGTCATTCTTGTCGAAGAAAGCCTACACAGATTCATGGAATCGGAGATCACCGCACTCAGCGAAACCCGAAAACGTCTGGAGATTAGAATTCCAGCCGAACAGGTCGACGTGACCATAGCCAGAACGGCACTACGCCATCAGCGTCGGGCAAAAGTTCCCGGTTTTCGACCGGGCAAAGTCCCCCTTGGAGTAGTACGCCAACGGTTCAAACAAGACATCCTCCACGACGTGGCCAACGACCTTGTCCCCCAAGCAGTCGAGGAAGCCCTACGAGCACAGGAACTAATACCAATCGATACCCCAGATGTCCGAGACGTGTCAATCGACGAAGGCCAGCCCTTAACATTCCACGCTTTTTTCGAAGTAATGCCCTCTATCTCGGACATAGATTACGATGCACTGACCTTGCGCAGACCCTCGGTCACACCAGATGACGACGCCAAAGAGCGGACCCTTGAACAACTGCGCCTTCGAGCCAGCACCCTCGAACCGGTCACAGACCGTAGCATTGAAACCGGGGACATTCTGACAGTCGACATGAAACGCCACAGAATCAGTGGCCCTCAGGACACATCTGAGCAAAAAGCTGAAGATCTGCGTAAAGGTGTTTTTGTTGAAATAGGAGCTACAGCCAACCCACCAGGGTTCGATGCCGAGCTCATAGGGCTCTCCATAGGAGAGTCGAAAGCTTTCGAAATTTCCTATCCAGCCGAACATGATCAAGCCGATCTAGCAGGGACAGTTATAGCCTATGAGGTCGAGGTCAAGGAGAATCACGTTCGCAAATTGCCAGATATTGATGATGAATTTGCACGTTCTGTAGGCGACTTCGACACAGTAGATATTCTAAAGGAAAAAATTGAAGCTGACCTCAAGCGTGAAGCAGAAATTGAAAGACAAAGAGGCGTACGAAAGGATCTGATGACTCAACTCGCAGCTAGGGTTACAGTCGAAGCCCCTGAAGGCCTAGTCGAGCGTGAGATTTCCAGGCGCCTCGAACAAATAGCCACCCAGCTAGCTCAGCAGAACGTGGACCCGCGCACAGCCAACATCGATTGGAATTCTTTGCGCGACGAACAGCGGGCCCCAGCCTTGGAGACAGTACGAGGAACAATGGTGCTTGACGAGGTGGTCCGGCGGGAAAGCCTAACTATCAGCGAGGAAGATCTCGAACGAGAAATTAAAGTTTACGCCGAGCGACTCGAACAGACACCAGCTGCTGTCCGGGCAAAGTTGGATCGAGATAACGGCATTGATGCATTGTCAGGGGGGCTTCGACGAGAGAAGGCGATTGACTTCCTTTTGTCTCATGCTACTATCGTCGACGCCTAAAGGTGATCTCGCCTAAATTTTTCCAGACAACAATCGGATTGAGAATTCGTTTCAAGTGAGAGAAGATATCCTCGCGAAGCAATGACGTGCCAAAGAAGGACCTTACAAGTACACCATGCCGAGTTGATTTTACTTAGATTACCTACCATCCAGCCTGTCACGTCACACCCTAGATACGCCTGGCTCAAAGGTATCCCGACTATCAACAATGTAATGCTGAGATGACTGAGCCAGCCGCACACTCACACAAGACGGTAAAGTTCGACAATGACCCAGGCTAATAATCAACTTATTCCAGTAGTCGTCGAGCAGACTAATCGTGGAGAACGTGCCTACGATATCTACTCCCGCTTGCTGAAAGACAGCATCATTTTCATAGGCACCCCTATCGAAGACTCCATTGCCAATGTGGTGATCGCCCAGATGCTCTTTCTGGAAGCCGAGGACCCAGACCGCGATATCGTCTTGTACATAAATAGCCCTGGAGGCTCGATCTCTGCAGGCTTGGCTATCTATGACACGATACAGTTCATAAAACCAGACGTACAAACCTATTGCATCGGCCAAGCCGCATCGATGGCAGCTGTACTACTAGCGGCCGGAACCAAAGGCAAGCGTTACAGTTTGCCTAACTCTAGAATCGTAATCCACCAGCCACTAATGTCTGGACTCGCAGGACAAGCTAGCGACATCGATATCCATGCCAAAGAGATCCTTCGCATGCGTTCTAGGCTGAACCAGCTCCTAGTGTCACACACCGGGCAGCAACTCGGACAGATTGAGCAAGATACAGAGCGCGACCATATCATGACAGCCGATCAAGCCCACGAATACGGTATTATTGACGAAGTGGTTAAGCAACGAGCCTGAACCAACAAGCTGTTCGCACTGTGAGCAATTAGATGACAAATGGCTAAGAAGAGCAGTGAGCCAGAGATACTTCGTTGCTCCTTCTGCAACAAAGATCAGAACGACGTTCAGAAGCTCATTGCTGGGCCGACTGTATTCATCTGCGATGAATGTGTTGAGGTCTGCAACGATATAATCGCCGACGACAAGCGTGTCGAAGATAACGGAACTCAGCCAGCCCTTCCCGTACCTCAGGCGATCAAGAAGTCACTTGATGATTACGTAATCGGGCAAGAACAGACCAAGAAAAAACTTGCCGTCGCAGTGTACAACCACTACAAGAGGTTAGAAATACAGAAACTAGCCCGCACCAAAAATGATACAGAGCTCAACAAGTCGAACATCCTACTGATCGGCCCAACTGGTAGCGGCAAGACCCTCTTGGCCCAAACACTGGCGAAACTGCTATCCGTTCCCTTCACGATTGTAGACGCAACAACTCTGACAGAGGCAGGTTACGTAGGTGAAGATGTCGAAAACATAGTTTTAAAACTGCTCCAAGCGGCTGGTGGTGATATAGATAAGTGCCAGCAAGGCATCATTTATATTGATGAAATCGACAAGATTTGCAGGAAAGACGAGAATCCATCTATAACTAGGGATGTGTCAGGCGAAGGCGTCCAGCAAGCCCTTCTTAAGATTCTTGAGGGGACAATTGCCAACGTCCCGCCTCAAGGGGGCAGGAAGCACCCTCACCAGGAATTCTTTCAGGTCGACACTAGCAACGTTTTATTCATCTGTGGTGGAGCATTCGTTGGTCTCGATCAGATCATCCAACGCCGGACAGGACGTAAGACGCTGGGATTTGGAGCCGAAATCAAGACCTCTCGCGAACAGAGCCTCGGTTCAACGTTAGAATTGGCCGAGCCTGGAGATCTTATTCGCTATGGATTGATTCCAGAGTTCGTGGGTCGTCTACCTGTCATCGGAGCCCTCCATGAGTTGGACAAGGCTGCTCTTGTAGAGATCCTTACGAAGCCCCGCAACGCGATCACCAAGCAATATATAAGACTGTTTGAGTATGAAAACGTTAAACTTCGATTTACGGACGACGCTCTGGAGGCTATTGCCCAATCGGCTCTTGACCGTAAGATGGGCGCCAGAGGCTTACGGATGATCATCGAAGAGATAATGTTAGATATTATGTACACCCTACCTGGCCAAAAGAAAATACGCGAGTGTGTGATAACGCGCGAGGTAGTACAAACGAAGGACAATCCCATTACCGTCATCGAAAAGGCTGGCTAAGGGAAAATACTTTAGATCTATGGATGCATACGAAACCTTACCCATTGTCCCTTTGCGCGACGTAGTCGTGTTTCCTCACATGATGATGCCTTTTGTCATTGGGCGGCCATCATCCACCCGTGCGCTCGAGCACGCTCTTTTGAAGGACAAGCGGATCTTTTTGGCAGCACAGCAAGAGGCCGTGACTGACGATCCAGAACCCAAAGACATTTACACAATGGGCTGCGTAGCAAACATTGTTCAGAGCTTAAAGCTGCCCGACGGAAATATAAAGGTACTCGTGGAAGGCATCGAGCGTGCCAGAGCAATCGAATGGAAGCAAGACAAGGGATTTTATAGGGTAGTCGCAAAACTTATCGCCAAACAGGAAGACAGAAGCGAAGATCTAGAGAATACGATGAGCCGCGCTGTGTCGTTGTTCGAACAGTACGTCAAACTCTCGAACAACCTGCACTACGATGCAATGATAGCTGCCGTCAAGGTCGACGACGCCAGCAAGCTAGCTGACACAATAGCTGCTCATCTGACCAGCGGCGTCGAAGAAAAGCAAAACTTGCTCGAAATAATTTCACCCCTTGAGCGTCTCGTACGCATCATAGGCCTGCTCGAAGCTGAGGTAGACAAACTGCAAGTCGACCGCCGGATCCAGTCTCGCGTTAAGAAGCAGATGGAAAAGGCACAGAAAGAGTACTACCTCAACGAAAAAATGAAGGCGATTCAAAAGGAGCTGGGTCGCAAGGAAGATAAAGGCAACGAACTGGACGAACTTAAAAAGAAGATCGAACAGGCTCGAATGCCGAAAGAAATCGAAGAAAAAGCTATTCAGGAATTAAAACGACTCGAAGGCATGCCCCCGATGTCGGCAGAGGCCACAGTTTCACGCAACTACCTCGATTGGTTGATTGCTGTACCCTGGCATAAGAAGTCTCGAGAAAGTAGAGACCTCAAGAAGGCGGAAAGAATTCTGAATCTGGATCACTACGGCCTCGAGAAAATCAAAGACAGAATTCTCGAATTTCTGGCTGTCCGAACTCTAGTTAGGAAACCTAAAGGCACCATCCTGACGCTAACAGGCCCCCCTGGAGTCGGTAAAACTTCTCTAGCCAAATCGGTCGCTCGAGCAACCAACCGAAAGTTCGTTAGGCTGTCAGTCGGCGGTGTACGGGATGAAGCTGAAATCCGCGGGCACAGGCGTACCTATATCGGGGCATTCCCAGGCCAGATCATCCAGATGATGAAAAAAGCTGGAACCATGAATCCGGTATTTCTCCTCGACGAAGTCGACAAAATGTCAATGGACTTCCGCGGTGACCCATCGGCCGCATTACTCGAGGTGCTCGATCCAGAACAAAATCACACATTTCTCGACCACTACCTTGATGTAGAGTACGACCTCTCGAACATAATGTTTATCTGTACGGCTAACGTGCTTCATACAGTCCCTCAAGCCCTCCGTGACCGGATGGAAGTCTTGCAGATCGCGGGCTATACAGAGCTAGAAAAGATCGAAATAGCTAGGACTTTTCTTGCACCGAAAGCTGTAAAGTCAACCGGACTAACCGACAAGAATATTCAGTTCAAGGATGAAGCCTTTGAAACAATCATCCGTCGTTACACTAGAGAAGCAGGCGTGAGGAGCCTCGAGCGAGAGGTCAATACCATCTGCCGCAAAGTAGCAAGGAATGTAGTCCTCGAAGGGAAACAGTTCTCCCAGGAAATCGCCACAAAACAGATCACGGAGCATCTAGGAGTTCCGCGCTATCGCCCAACGATGGCTGAACAGAAGAACGAGATAGGTATTGCCACTGGATTAGCATGGACCGAAGCCGGTGGAGAGCTTCTGCTCACAGAATCGACCCTAATGCCAGGTAAAGGCCGGCTAACCCTCACTGGAAAATTAGGCGACGTAATGCAGGAATCGGCACAAGCAGCAATGAGCTATGTCCGTTCCCAAGCTGAAGCTTTCGGCATACAAAAAGACTTCCACCGCCGAACCGACGTTCATGTCCACGTCCCAGAAGGCGCCATTCCAAAAGACGGACCTTCAGCCGGAATCACGCTCGCAACCGCATTGGTTTCCAACCTAGCTAGTGTCCCAACTCGTCGTGACTTTGCAATGACAGGAGAAATCACCCTGCGGGGGAAAGTTCTACCAATTGGAGGAGTGAAGGAAAAGGTGTTGGCAGCACATCGAGCCGGTGTTAAAAACATCATTCTACCCAAGGACAACGAGAAGGACCTGGCCGACATTCCTAAATCGGTGCTAGATGTGCTCAAGCTGCACCTCGTTGAATCTATGGACGAGGTACTAAAGCTCGCTTTAACAAAGCCATTAACATCCCTTATATCCCACCAAAACCAGTCTGAGTCCGAATCGCCAACCACAACGCCAGACGGCGAGGTCACCCACTGAGAGCCCAATTATCCGCGTGCCACGATTCACTAGCCAAACCAGTAGGGTCGGACAAATTCAACCATTGCGTAGGGTAATGAATCGAAATAACAAGGCCTGGACATCAAAACGGTTCACTGCAGCGCGCAGTCTACGAGCTGCTTCGGGTATAACTGTCTTGTGAAGATTCAGACAGCCGAATTTGTAACCAGCATTGGCATTGACTCGCCGCTGCCTTCCTATAATCAGCCTCAGGTGGCTCTTATCGGACGTTCCAATGTAGGGAAATCGACCCTCATCAACACTCTGGCTCGACGCACTATCGCCAGAGCCGGTGGCAAACCAGGCACCACTCGCTTACTAAATGTTTATCACATAAAACTAGCTCAGAATCGAGGCAGACTTATTCTGATCGATCTACCCGGATATGGATATGCTCGCGGGGGTTCTTCGAGCAGTCGAATATTCGACCGTCTAACCGAACGGTATTTTCATCAATGTCCGGAAAAATCTTTGGATCAATCCAAGATGGTCGGACCAGTCGGTGCGATCCTCCTGGTCGACGCCAGACACCCTGGCCTGGAAAATGACTGCGCTGCAGCTACATGGATTGGACAGCTCAATTTACCGATGGTGATTGCAGCTACTAAAATAGACCGGCTGACCAAATCCTCAAGAAATATGGCCTTACAGGCACACATGGCAGCATTAGGCCGACCGGTATTGCCGGTGTCTTCAAAAAACGGCGACGGCCTACCAGCGTTCTGGTCCGCACTATTGGAACTCACGAGCACTAAACAAACATAAATAGTCTGTTATAATTAGCCTTTTGGTGAAGCGTCAGAGGAGTCGATAGTGAAGGAAGGTATCCACCCGGAATATTACCAGGTAGACGTTCGCTGCGCCTGCGGTGCCACCTGGAAAACAGGATCGACCAAAAAGGAACTTCGGCTCGATATTTGCTCCAACTGTCATCCGTTTTTCACCGGCCGTCAGAAGCTAGTCGACACGGAAGGACGCGTCGAAAGGTTTACTAAGAAATACGGGCAGCAGACCGTCGCCGGCCTAAAAGAACGCCAGAAGCAGCAAAGTAAAAAGACGGATTCGTCAAATCCGGTTGGGTGAATTGGTTCGGCTCTACAAAATCAGGTTCGTTTTGCCGGCCGTCATCAAAGTCCATCCTAAAATAGCCAAGAACAAACACTCAAGCAGGCTAAGATTGTCTAAATCAGCGAACGCGATTGGCCGCCGTCTACGGTCACACACGCCCCGCTGATCCAACTTGCTCGCGGAGACGCTAAGAAAGCGACTACATTACCCACCTCCTCCGCTCGACCAAACCTCCCAAAGGGCAACTCTCGCTCAACGAATTCAGCTATTCCCTCTGGGTCCTCAGCCTGCCTTCTTGCCCATGACCCACCAGGAAATGCAATCGACCCCGGGGCCACACTGTTGACCCGCACATTATCTGATGCCAACTGAAGGGCAAGAGATTTAGCCAAACTAATCTCAGCCGCCTTCACCGCATTGTAGGTCATTCGCCCACCTGCCTCGCGTCCCCAAATAGACGCGATCATAAGAATGACCCCACCTCCTCTTTGTCTCAAGTGCGGGACTACTAGCCGAGATGCACGAATAGCGGGGTTTAAGGTGTGGTCCAGTGCAGCCTGCCACTCGGCATCCGTGGTCTCTAGCAACCCGCCACCTCCAGCCTTACCTACACTGTTCACCAAAATATCCACCCCACCGAACGCCTTAATAGTACCGTCAATAACCGCCTTAATCCCAACCATCGTACACAGGTCCGCTTCAACAGCGACTACACTTTTCTTCGAACCAGCTACCTCGCCGAGCTCAGAAGCTGCTTCTGCTAGTGCGTCAGAACCCCGCGCGCATATGCAAACCCGAGCACCTTCGCCCACAAGGGCCTTCGCACTCGCTAAACCTAAACCACGGCTGGAACCTGTCACTATTGCGACCTTGTTGGTCAGCTGTAGATCCATCGACCTGGGTGTCCTCTCTCGTCAGTCTTCACGTAGCTGGGCACAACCAATCCTACTCACTGCGCAGAAATAGCTATAACAATCAAATATCCACAATAGAACATGAACGTTGCGTATTTAGTAAAGGTCACCATCTAATAGGTCCTGCCAACAACCATAACAACCTTCGACCCACCGACTGCAGGTCACGCATAACCACTTCAAGCAAGAAACCAAATGACCTTAAACTTGCTAGGCATCAGGGACGCATAATAACCTTGAAGACCATGCTCACTGTTGCCACACTCGGAATGGTCGGTTACGGCTTGTTCTCTGTAGTAGCTGGGCTCTTAGACCTCTTATGGAACTCCCAGCTCGAACTGTTCGCAAACTTCTGTTCGATTTTCCTTGGAATAATGCTTGTACTTGCCGGGGTGTTCACTCGTGTTAAATTGCCAGGCAGCTTAGCTCTAGCTCTCGCAGCACTCTTCGGTCTCCAGTCACTAGCTTTGCACGACGCTGCCCACCTCTACGGCCAGATAGCACCTGAACCACAGATCGCTAGGGCATGCATGGGGCTCATTTTGGTAGTCTTAGCCTATTTCGGAGGGAAGAAGGAGGATGACACTCCTCTGTAAATGGACACCCGGAGAATCACTACCACGCAGGCCCATCAAGGCCATTTTCCAGACTCCACTCGCAACAAGCAATCCATTAACACGGGATCACGCGCATCCACTGGTAGCACCACAATTCACGCATTTGTAACAGCTCCCATTGCGAATCATGATAGCGCCGCAGGTCGAACAAGGCGGAGCATCTTGGTCGTTTTGGATGGCAAACGGTGCCCCACGACTTCCATTAGTTTCAGCCTGGGCCATACCTGCGACCGGTTCAGGAGTTTCAAGTTCCAACTGCTTAGGTGCAGTTTGGCTACCAGTCCGAACGTTGACCCCGGCATGATATTGTTCTTCCTGAGATAGGAACTTGGTCGCCATCCACCGAAAGATGTAGTCCACAATTGACTTGGCTACTCTTACATCAGGGTTTCTGGTCATGCCCGATGGTTCAAACCGGACGTGACTAAACTTGTCAATGAGAACTTGAAGTGGCACTCCGTACTGAAGCGCATAGGAAACGGCCTGGGCAAAAGCATCCGCAAACCCAGAAATCGTTGACCCTTCCTTCGCCATGACAAGAAAGAGCTCTCCAGGAGAACCATCTTCGAACAATCCAATAGTGACATAGCCTTCATGACCAGCAATATCAAACTTGTGAGTGATTGCATGGCGCTCATCTGGCAAACGCCGACGAGAGGGCTCAGCTGAGCCAGTCGCACCAGCTTCAGTTGTCTGGCTATCCCGGGAGGTGTTCAGCGGTTGGGTACGTTTGCTGCCATCCCGATAAATAGACACAGCCTTGGTGCCAAGACGCCAAGCGTCAATATACGCTTGCTCGATATCCTCGATCCTTGCATCCGGTGGGACATTAATCGTCTTTGAGATAGCACCTGAAATGAAAGGCTGAGCCGCACCAATCATCTTGATGTGCCCCATATAGTGAATAGCGCGACTTCCTTTTTCAGGTTTGAACGCGCAGTCAAACACTGGCAAATGCGCCTCGTCGAGGAAGGGCGCTCCTTCTATCGTCTCATGTTCGTCGATGTACGACACAATCGCGTCAACCTCTTTATCGCCATATCCGAGATTCTTGAGCGCCATTGGCACAGTGCCATTCACGATCTTCATCATCCCACCACCGACCAACTTCTTATATTTGACGAGAGCTATATCTGGCTCAACACCGGTCGTGTCGCAGTCCATCATGAACCCGATCGTCCCAGTTGGTGCCAATACGGTGGCCTGCGCATTGCGGTACCCGAAGGCTTCGCCGAGTTCTACTGCATCGTCCCACGCTTGGTTTGCCGCCACGCACAGCGGGGTCGGCACCCTATCGGCACCAACACCTTTCAAGGCGTCACGGTGCTTATGCATCACTCGAAGAAAAGGCTCCCTATTGGCAGCAAAGCCATCAAATGGACCTCCATGATCACGGGCTATCCGTGCAGATTGGGCATAAGCTTCACCGGTCATCAGCGCCGTGAGGGCTCCAGCCCAATCACGACCCTCATCGCTATCGTAGGGAATGCCGCGAGACATCAGCAGAGCCCCAAGATTGGCATATCCCAAGCCAAGCGGCCGGTAATCACGGCTGTTTTTTTCAATTGCCTTAGTAGGATAGCTAGCATTACTCACGATAATTTCCTGGGCCGTTATTAGTGTCCTCACTGCAGCTGCGAAGGCCGTGGAGTCAAAATCCCCACCCTTGTCCTCGTTCACAAACTTCATCAGGTTGAGCGATGCTAGATTGCAAGCAGAGTCATCCAGAAACATATATTCAGAGCATGGATTTGAAGCACGTATCTTGGCAGTATTCGGGCAGGTGTGCCAGTCGTTGATCGTTGTATCAAACTGCATGCCTGGATCCCCGCAAACATGGGTTCCCTCGGCAATCAAATGCATTAGTTCACGGGCTTGATGGGTGTCTACAACACTGTTATCCTTCACCGCCAGAGTGTGCCACTGATCATTGTCCACTACCGCCCGCATGAAATCATCAGACACACGAACACTGTTATTAGAATTCTGGAAAAACACAGACGAATAGGCCGTTCCGGTAAACGAACCATCATATCCAGCATCGATCAAGGCCCAAGCCTTCTTCTCTTCATCGACCTTACAGTTAATGAAATCAACAATGTCTGGGTGGGCTACATCCAGCACTACCATCTTTGCAGCGCGGCGAGTCTTCCCTCCTGACTTAATGACACCCGCAAAAGCGTCGTAACCCTTCATGAAAGACACTGGACCCGAAGCAGTACCTCCCCCAGCTAGCAATTCACGGGAAGACCGTATCGAAGAGAGGTTAGTCCCTGTACCAGAGCCAAACTTGAACAGCATCCCTTCCGTCTTGGCAAGCGTCAAGATTGATTCCATCGTGTCTTCCACCGAATTAATGAAGCAGGCTGAACACTGCGGCGCTTTTTCAAAACCGCAGTTGAACCACACCGGACTGTTGAACGCCGCTTTCTGAAACACTAGCAAGTGTTTCAAGTCATCACTAAAGGCCCGTAGGTCATCTTCGCTCGCAAAATAGTGCTGTGCCTCAGCCCATCCGGTAATGGTGTCAACCACGCGACCTATAAGCTGTTTTACGCTAGATTCGCGATCGGGCGATCCCATCTGCCCACGAAAGTACTTAGAGACGACTATATTGGTCGCCTGCTGCGACCAAAAAGATGGAATCTCCACGTCACGTTGCTCAAAAACCACCTCGCCCTGCTCGCTCCCAATCAATGCGACTCGAGACTCCCATTTAATCTCGTCAAACGGATCTACCGCTTCGTGCGAGAAGAACCGAGGGAATGCCAGCCCGAGCTGTTGGTCCGCAGACTGGTCCTCCGATTCAGCAGTCTCTATCAAATGAGCAGCGGCTCTCGGCATCGAGCAACTCCTTCCGACGCGACATTTACCAATTCGCCGCGCTAATTAGTGGTCCCTGACGAGAACACAATCCCGCCAATATAAGCCACCCTCTTGGGCGACCGGAACCGATTCCAGTTTCATCAAACACAGAGTAGGAGCCAAGCCGCCCCTAGACTCATCTAACCCAAAGCAAATCGCACAGGCACGCCCGCCCGTCAAATTTCCCATGACCGCTCCGGAAAACCCACAAACCCCAGACCACTGTCACTCATTGGGAACTAGTAAATCTCACGCAGGAGCCGACACTAATTCTTCCAGCAAGATATGGAGCCCACCCGGCACGGATGACATGTTGCGCCTCGGTCGCCTACTATGAAACCAGACGTTCTGTTTGTCAAGCGGCAAGCACAACATGTGGTATAGATCTTTCATCTAAATCACAATATATTGATATTTCTGTGATAAATTCAGCTATCATATTTTTCCGCCATGTGTCCAGATGCAGTAGATATGGAGTCAGCTGGTACTCCCCAGCAAGAGCCAAGCAGCTCGTTCAGAGAACAGATCCTATCCAACAAGCGCCTTACAGTCATAGGAGAAGTGGCGCTTTGTTCGGGATTTCCAACGCAGCTGATCCTCGGCCTACTGCTGCAACTAGCCGGTGTCGACGCCATTAACAGCAGGGGGCAGCTGTCACTCTTTTACTTGGTCACCCTCTCATTGATAGACGCTACCCTCATTTTGTCTCTGGTCTGGTTGCTGTTCCGACTACACGGAGAATCCATCGAAGCGACCCTCTTAGGCACTAGGCCTGTTGCCCGAGAGATGCAGCTTGGCCTACTGCTGGTACCAGCAGCTTTTCTCATAATTGCAGTTGTCTTTACTGTCATATCCAATTTCGCACCCTTGTTACACAATGTGCTCGAAAATCCATTGGAGGCAATGATTACCTCCCCTACCACTGCCATTGTGTTCGCCGCGGTAGCCATGATCGCCGGCGGCTTACGCGAAGAGGTACAACGCGCATTCATTCTGCACCGATTCGAGCAACATCTGGGAGGAGCAGTGACAGGTCTCGTAGTCTTCAGTATAGTCTTTGGGCTTGGACACTCACTGCAGGGCTGGGATGCAGCCATCGCTACAGGTTTGCTAGGTGTCCTTTGGGGGGTTTTGTACCTCGTTCGACGTAGTGTAGTAGCGCCAGTCACCTGCCATGCCGTTTTCAATATGGCCGAAGTCTTCATCGCCTACAGCGGTAACACTGCTACCTAGCGGTATTGGTATAACAAGATCGTATTGCCTTCTGGCAGCCTCATTTGCGTGGATCAGACCTAAGACTAAACAGAAACCCAACGGCAGCCCAGTGGAGTCGGCTAGCACCCTGTCAAGGGTTCACCAGAATGACATTAGCCCTGTTGAACAGTGATTCTGTCCATGCGTTGATAAGATTCTTCCGGACTTCCATCTCCTCGACTGTGGGCTGTTCCACAGACGGAAACCGCTCTAACAAATAACTCTCAGTCCGTAGATCATCACGCAATATCTGCTCAAGGTCTTCCCAACCGTAACCCACACCCTCAAGGACTACCTTCAAAGAATCCAGTCCACCAACTTGCTCGACAAGAGATTCCACCCGATCAGCCACCTCTGCAGCAAACGGCTCATCTATATTGAACCGATCTACCTCATCCAACACCAATCGTCGTTCGATTAATTTCGACAGCACCGGTCTAATTGAGTCATCACTTGAGGACTCGTCTATAAATCCTAGAGCAAGGAAGGCACGTATGTCTGATGCCATGATGACCTGGCCTTCTACAACGGCCAAGACGTTATCGATGACCTCAGAGGGATTCGGCAACTGCCGATGACCAAACGAAACAATAACTACGACACAGAGGGCAAGAAGCCGGAAAGATGGCTTCGCCCCCACCTTACGTCTCAGACTCACTAAAATCCGCCTCAAAATGCCTGCCCGATACTGAAATGGAATGCGGTTAAACTCTCTCGCTGACCAGAAAATTCACGCCGGTCTAGATTAAAACCAAGGTCGACCCTAATTGGCCCAATCGGGGATCCATACCGGACGCCAAATCCAGCCGCTCCTCTCAGCCTACCCAAACGAACGTGGCTAACTCGATCGAATACATTACCTGCATCAACAAATCCGACGACCTGTAGTGGCTCAGTAACCGGGACACGCAATTCTGAATTCAACACAATCATCGCATTGCCGCCAGTCGGAAATCCGTTTGCATCAATGGTAGAACCATCACCAAGCCGGTCTAGAGCAAATCCACGGACAGTTGAGTCACCACCAGCAAAGAATCGTTCACTGGCTGGCAAGTCTTGAATCACGTTCACCTTGCTACCAGCCTGCCTAACAAGCAATCCTTCGACGTTGTGGGTAAGAGTTGTCACCACCGGCAATGTGAGACTAAAACCGCGGGCTAGCCCAACACGAACTCCAGCAGCAAACACAAGCTCACCGGGAAGCTGACGATATAGGAAACCTTGGAGGACCGATTTTGCGAATCCTACTTCTGAACCCATCTCTCGAAACGCAGCCTCAAGATCTGCCGCCAATAAAGATCCATTCGTAGGTTCCAGAGGATCAGTCCGCGTGTCTCGTAGCAGACCACCTGACACTATCGACAGTGTAACGTCTGGAAACAGCCGGTCAACGAGAGGGCGGTCCTTTGGCTTAAGTTGCTCGTTGGTAACCCGATTGACTCCGTAGGTGTAACCGGCTCTGCCGGTTATCGTTTGCCCGAGAGCATTCCTAAGGTCTACATTAATTCCACGGCTAAACAGGTCGAAGCTGGGCCTGATGACCTGCTCAACAAAACCCGATATAAGCAAATCGCTAGAACGACTAAAGACTCTCGGCTCACGGTAGTTCAATAAGAGTCGGTACTCATTGGAACCAGCACGAAATCGGCGCAACAGGCTGGCCCGGGTGAACAAATCGATTGAACGATTTTTCCCCCACAGATTTCGTCGACCGATCTCAAAGAATCCACGTGGCGCAAACACCAACCGCTCGCTCGCAGCCCCACCCTGTGTAGCACGCAGACGCTGTGCGGCCTCCACACCAGCCCCATACCCCACCCGAGTTGACGGAGACTCATCAACTACAATTACCAAATCCCGATGAGCGCGGTCACCGTGACTAAACTCGCGAAGATCAATCCGTCGAAATAGCCCAAGCGACGTCAGACGTCTGCGCGTCTCATCTACATCATCACGCCCGAACGGTTGACCTGGACCAACAAGTAGTTCTGCCCTCACCGTCGAAGCTGAAATCTGCCGATTCCCGACTACTAACACGTGGTCAACTAACACCTGTCGACCTTCTTTAACGAAAAAAGTGACGTTGGCTGTCGTCCCGACCTCATCAAAGGACGGCACCGCCTCAACCCTCACCGTTTCATATCCCTCGTTTAAGTAGCGTAACCGCAGCGCGCTCACACCTTGACCAACGCTGGCCTCATAATAGGGTGCTCTAGGCTGCATCACTTGGCTGGCCAGGTCATCCTGATTGAAAGCCGTCACACCTTCAAAGGCGACTCTACCAACCTGCGTAACCTGCCCCTCCACAATCTCGACGCCGACGTCAACTCTTTTTGTGCTAAACGGATCGTTGAAGGCCTCCGTCCCACTATCCTCATAGGTCGGTGACACAGCTACCAACCTATAGCCCAATTGTCGATAGGCTTGGGTGATGGCCGAAATCCCATCATCAACCTCGGCAGTCACCAAGGGTTGACCACGAGCCACCCCGAACAGCCCAAGAAGCTCCCCCGTCGAAAACCTCTGATTCCCGCTGAAATTGATCTCGGCCAACTCGTACCTAGATCCAGGCTCAATATCAAAAATAATCTGAAGCTGATCCTGCTTTTCCACACGCTCATGCTTCACCAGGGCGTCACGATACCCAAGCCGCTGCAAATGAGTGACTATCCGTAGGCTAGAGTCTTCGAGCAAGTCCTCATCAATGGAACCCTCGCGTGCTACGGGAACCAATTCGCTGAAATCTCCACCCGGCAGTAGATCCTGATCAAAAATGATCGTTACAGGGGTGCCAGTCTGAATATCGAGTAATAGGTCTACAACCAGGCCATCTTGACTGGGAATGGCCTGGTAACCGAACTCAGCTTCGTAATAACGGCGAGAGCGAAATTGCTCTTCGTATTCAGCCAGGCTTCGACCAAGCTCGTCTGGATCGTAGAGAGCACCAAATTGGAGTCCCAGCTGCTCCAACACTTCTTCCCGATTGGCAAGTCCATCCCCTGTTAACTCAATTTTTCCAATGCTGGCGATCGGGCCCTCGTCAATATCAATGATCAAACGACCGCCGTCCTGCTCTAGGCGAGCAACCACCTTCGTCGCATAATGTCCGGACTCTCGATAAAGTTCCTTTAGCATGCCGGCTACAGTTGGGATCCGGTCTGTGGGCACCGTCTGCCCGAAACGGCTCGCTATCAGGCTTTGCACATCGACGCTCTGACTCCCTGATGCTCCTCGAACCTCTACACTTGGGCCAGGCCTAACGAGAACTAGGTCGTAACGAAGACACACTCCAGACTGTTCTTCAACGGCACTAACTCGAACATCCGCCAAATCACCAAGGCTAAAAAGATGCACTAGGCTCTCGCGAACCTGCCGTAACGAAAGCGGCTGACCAACCCGAGTCTCGATGAGTTCCAGGATTGAACCATCATCTGAGGCTTGACCATCTCGATAAACCTGTACGTCAATTACCTCCTTGCCAACCAACCCTGCCACCACCACCTCAGCAGAAGCTGCATGTTGCGACAGCGGCAACCAGAGCGCCAAAACCAGGTTCCACATCAAGCTTCGCCAGAACATCGATGCATGTTCACTCCGAGACATCTTTCGGAAGAAAGCAATCACGTCCCCCCAGTACCACCAACTCGCGGCTCCAAGCACCAAAAACAAAACCTCGTGACTGACAAACAGGTATAGATGCAGGCAGCTAGGTCCTACCCAACCTTGGTCCAATAACCAGCGCTGGCCTATAAAGTGGCGGGCAAGTCATTACTCGTCAAATAGTTAACTCAATGAAGAAATGTCTGGGCAGCCCATTGCCCGATGGAAAACGCCAGCACAGCGTACCTCAATCACTCAAAAAGAGTGTCTGACACGAAAATCTAGCGCATAAGTGCTGTCTTCATTTTGCGAAAGAATCCAAGACAGTCGGTCACTTTGGTCATACTCAAAAACGACAATGACGTCTCGATTGGCCCCACTTAGCGCGTGTGACAACGTTACATGTGCTCGGTCCGAAATTCGCTTACCCACGAGCACCCGTGCTGTCGGATTAAACTGCGCCGACTGCTGCGAAGAGGGACCTAGTGACGGCGTTATCTGAAAGGTGTCTACCCCGAACGAATCCTCAACCACACGACCAACGCCAGACGAAAGCGGACCTGCAAGTAACCTCGCCGCGCCAGCCTGAAACCGCTGTTGCTGAGCTAACGCAGGCGACCTCGCTGCTCGCAGGTCAGCACTCTGTGGGTCACGCAAATCTCCAAGTAGTAGAGACAGAATGTCTACCTCAGGAAGGGGTGGATCTGAAGAAAGAGTCGGCAACAGCCTATCGACTGTCCCAGAAGCGCGGACCGTCACACGATAGTTCCGGCCAGGTACACGCACATCTGTCTCGACTTCAATATCAACGAAAGGTTCGATCTCAGTCAAGTTAGTAAAACCGACCACACCATGGTTCAGACGATACCTGTTGCCATCGATGAAGGCTTCTCCACGCTCAAGTTCGACACTACCAAAAAGCACAGGCTGTTCATACGTACCTCGCCACGTCAACTCGGCACTAGACACCACCCTGGCACTGTTAGTCATCATCCGCAAGCTTGATGGTGCCAAAATCTGTACATCGAAGGTGAGAGGTGAACTCGGTGATGGCACTACCGGTTCCTCATCAGAAGGGATTACAGCCTCACTACCACCAAACAATCCACTACTTAGCTCAAAACCATCAAGCAAAACTGCATCACGGACGTTCACAACCCCAGCCAGCACCGGCGCACTCGGACTACCTCGAAGTACCAAATCAGCGTCAATAACCGACCGGAACCCTTCTGGAAATCTCAACTCCATCTGCTGGCCAACAGCCGAAACCTCTAGGTCACCAAGTTGGAGTCCCTCCAGGCCGATCCTTCCAGAGAACGTCACTGGACCGCTTCCCATGACTGCCGGAATGTCATCAAAACGGATACTACCGGGTTCAAATATAAGCTGACCGTTAATAGCTTCAAGTCCGTGAGGAAGTGAAAAATGCCGAAGACGCCCATTCGTCACATTCGCCTGCCCTGCGATCACAGGATATCCAGCTGATCCCGTAATCTCAGTATGTACATCAATTAAACCAGATCCGCTCACACCCTGAAACACTCCTTGGAGAATGTCGAGGTTCGCTCCGGCATCAAACGTAAGAGCAACCTCATCGTTCGCAAGGTCAACGTTCCCCTCAAGATCGATAGCGCTACCATCCCCTAGCATTCGAAACTGGTCAATTCCAATAACCTGCCGGTTAAGCCCTAAGCGGACCGGGCCATCGTTGTGCATAGAGTAATCAACTAGATTCAGGTTGGCCTGTTCAATGACAGCAACTGCACCAACTTCATTCCAGTCCGTGAGCTCTCCGAAGACATCCATGGAACCACTGATCACAGCTTTGGCATTGTGCGACCAGTCTGGAACGAACATCCGCAGAAATGGATCGAGAGAAGAGTCGACAACTCTTAGCGACACATCTGTGTCATACGGTTCTAACAACGCCACACGGCCAGAGGCAGACATCGCAGCGACCGGTGACGCGACCTCAATGTCAAGTCTTAAGTCACCCTGCTGTACATTCAACCGACCCGTCATTTGTCCAAGTTCTTCATCTCCCACAAAAAGGTCGCGTATCGTAGCTCGCACCACGTATCGGGGGTCGTCAAAATAACCAGCACCAGAACTCGTTCCTTCGAGCAGACCTGAAGGCTGCTGAGGAAGGCTAGGTATCAGGGTAAGCGTTTCAATTTGCACACCTTGGAAATCTAAATTGAATGAATATGAAGCGTCCCACTCAACAAATGCAGCACCGGTGGCACTTCCACGGCCTTTGGTGATACTAAGACCATTTAAGCGAACTCCATTTCCTTCAAAAAGAAGATCGGCAGTGGCCAGATCAAAGGATTCACCATATGCAGTCGGTTGATTGATCACTAAGTGGCCAAATCCGAATAATCGCCTGTACGATCCATAAAGGTGAACTTCTCCAGTAGCCGGTCCATCAATTCGATAGCCTTCTTCAAGCCCAAACGCTGACCGGATATCAGCTGCCGGAAACGACACCATCTTCACAACCGCATTCATTTCTTCCAGGTCATCATTCCTGGGAGTGGCCAATGAAAAGCGACCATCCACCTGTAGTTCAACCTTCCCACGGCCAAAAACACCACTAGATACATTCAGAAATGAATTCTCAACTACAAACTCACCTCTCCCAGTGCCCCACTCAACATTCCAAGCACGCAAGTCCTGTCCCACAAAATTAGCATCGATCCGTGGCGAGGCCATCTCACCAAGCATCACCCCTTCTAGGCTGCCATAACCATCCACCGCAAATGGCTTAGTCGATGCCCCCACTGCCGTCATCACCGACGCCATCAACCGGTCACTCTCCTGCCAATTGCTACTAATAACCGTAAATCGAATCTGGCTATCGACACCCCAGCCTGTACCACCGCCGAACTCGACATGTGTAGACGGCGTAGCAACTCTCCCTGAGATCAATTCGACCCACTCATCGGTCGCTACATAATTGACTTCCCCCCCGAGTGGGAAAGTACTCGTCGTCAAATCAGGACTTCTACCCGCTCGACCTTTGACATTCGCCGAGACACCTACCGGTAACTGAGTAGTCGCGAGCTCCACGCTCTCCAATGGCTCTAACTGAAGGGCACCTTCACTGCGAAAACTGGCAAACTGACCGAGGGGCCATTCCAGCAGGTTACGTCCAGACACCCGTGCAACCGGCCTGATACCCGTCACTCCCATAGATTGAAAAAGCTGGGGCATTTCAACGCCCTGGTAACGTACCTCAAGAACCCCCTGCCCTGGAGTCGCCTCACCCAGGGGGGCCATAGTAAAGTCGAACCATGCCTGCCCGTCATAAGGCTTCGACACGACATCCCGTACCTCAAACCGATCACGCTGCCACAACAGCTGCCCAGCAAGCTCATCAAACCGGAACTGATTAATCCCGGCGACCTCACTGAGAAACCCACCGCGCAAGTCATAGCCACCTTCAAACTTATGGAACGTACCGTTAAAGCTCCCTTGTCCAGATGCTGTGAAATTTTCGTTTGAAAAAAATATCTCCCGCATGCGAGTAAAGTCGATCTCCGACTCCAACGTGTAAGTCATCTCCGGGAAGTTTGCGAGGTCAACATCGCCTTCCAGTCGACTGCTAGCGCCATCGGTAACTAGATCAATCCTTGTCAAATGTACGTCTGACCCATTGAGGCGAAAATCGGTACTCAAATCGGCCGACATCGGCTCAAAGTCTCGGATCTGAATAATCCCTCCAGAAAACGATGCATGCCCCCTATAGTCAACGACCTTTGTGATCGTCAGCTCTAGATTTGGAACAACAACACTCCAATCCGAACCATGGTCCTGATAAAGAAACTCACCGGCAGTGGCATTCAAATACTTCAATGTGGCTACAAACCGGCGCTCTCGTCCACGGTCAGCTTCACCCATATCGGAATTGGCTGTTTCCTGGTTTTCATTTCTTGGCTCTTGTCTTGACTGACGAACAAACGCTGGAAAGCTCTGGCGCCCATCTGGGAACGACTCAGCTACCATTTTCCAGTTAGACATCGAAACAGATTCCGCAAGAAACTCTCCATGAAACAACGCTGACCAGGTCGTCGACAGCGTGATCCTCTCGGCTAGTAAGAAGGGCTGGTCTCCAGGATCGAGACCAGAGATCACTAGGTCTTCAACGAGAAATTGCCCAGGAAGCAAACGCACACTGACACGCCCGATAGAGACCTCCCTATCCAGGTAATCAGCCATCGCCTGCTCGGCCCTCCCACGAAAGACTGGTCCTAGATCAACCGTAACAAGGGCAACTAGGGCTACCCCGAGAGCAACCGCCGCCAGTGCAGTTCCCCAGGGTGGATAACCACCAAGCGACCACCCTCTTAAATCTCTCGCACTCGCCCCACCCGATCCAGTTTTTGGCTCTGGCGATTTAGTCATCCAGATTCCCCGCAGCAACCACAACCAGTACGCTACCTGCTTCCACCGACTCACCAGCAACCACGCACACTTCTTTTACGACACCATCAGCCGGTGAAGAAACCTCATTCTCCATTTTCATAGCCTCAACGACCGCTAAACCCTGGCCTTCCGCAACCTTCTCGTCCTCTTCAACCAGAACACGAACCAGCCTACCCGGCATCGGTGCTGTAACCGCTCGGTCACCGCCAGCCTGAAACACGGTAGCCCTCTTCGGGCGACTACTATCGGCGACACGAACCTTGATCTGGCGCCCACCAATCCCAAGAGCAACCTCGCCCGACTCAGTCTCGTAGCAACTAACCTCGTGGCTGACATGCCCGAAGGCTGGAATGATGAACGAGAATCGGCCTGCATGGAGTCTCGACACGTCAACCTCATAGGCCCTGTCGCTCCACTTCACTGTCACTAGCGAACTGCCCTCAGTTCCGGGTTCTACCGTCACCAACCGCTCCTGTCCATCAATCTCAACAGACAGACGCATGGCCCGACTCATAGACGTCGCACTCCCTCAAGTCTGGCGGCTCTTCTCCACGGAGTCAGCGTCACATCTTCCACATCCGCCGTGCGTAGGTCAGCATCAGCAAAATACCTAGATACCGCTGCCGCAATGATTGCAACATCAGTCTCACCAGGCTGTAACACTGAGAATGATTCACCAGATCGATCCTTCAATACTCGGTCAAGGAATCCGGTATCGAATCGGCCTTCATTAAATTCCTTCTGCCCAAGCAGCCAAACGAGTGCCGGAATAGAGGTCGTAATACCACCAATCTCGTACTCAGATAACGCCCGACACATCCGAACAATGGCTCCAGAACGGTCAGGCGCCCAGGCGACAACTTTGGAAATCATTGAATCGTAGAACACCGGAACTTCAAATCCTGACTCGACCCCACTGTCATCCCTAATTCCAGGCCCAGATGGACGCCGCATGAAGGTAATCTTCCCAGGAGATGGCAAAAACCCCGCGTCCGAGTCCTCCGCGTAAACACGGCACTCGATAGCATGACCATCCGGTGTGCCAACTTTATTCCTGTCCAAAGTTAAACGCTCGCCACGGGCAATACGAATTTGCCAGTGCACCAAGTCCACACCGGTCACCAGCTCCGTTACTGGATGTTCGACCTGCAGACGGGTGTTCATCTCCAAAAAATAGAACCGATGCTCGGCATCCAGTAGGAATTCAAGCGTGCCAGCATTCGTATAACGAACGGCGTTACAAAGAGCTACCGCCGCCTCGGCCAGCGCCTTGCGCACGTCTGGAGTAACCGCCACAGACGGAGACTCCTCAATCACCTTTTGGTGGCGCCGTTGGATGGAACACTCCCGCTCGACAAATGGCACAACAGTGCCATAGTCGTCACCAAGCACTTGCACTTCAATGTGTCTCGCGCACTCAAGGAATCGCTCAAAGTAGATCGTAGACTCTCCAAATGCTGCGCCTGCCTCTGAACGCGCAGCCTCAACTGCTGCAAGCAAACCAGCGGGGCCACTGACCCGACGCATACCACGCCCGCCCCCACCGGCCACAGCTTTAATAAACAGCGGATAGCCAACCTCGCCAGCATGTGCGATCAATTCTTTGTCCGACAAACTGTCTGGTAATGCTTCGGTTCCAGGAACCACCGGAACTCCTGCCTTAATGGCAGCTTGGCGGGCTGCTGTCTTCCCGCCCATCGTCTGAATAACCCCAGCATCAGGACCAATAAAAACCAACCCGCGACTTCGACACTCTCGTGCGAAGCCAGCATTCTCGGAGAGGAATCCGTAGCCAGGGTGTATGGCCGTAGCTCCGGTCTCCTGAACAACCCCAAGGATTCTCTCAATATTCAAATAGCTTTCAGAGGCTGGACTCGGCCCAAGCAATACCGCTTCATCTGCCTGCCTGACGTGCGGGGCGCGGCGGTCGCACTCAGAATAAACTCCAACAGATGGGACTCCAAGTTCCCTACACGCCCGCAGAATGCGAACGGCAATTTCACCTCGATTAGCAACAAGGATCTTCATGTGACAACTAAATCTACCGGCACTAGGCAAACTGACTCATTCGGACCAGTCCACGCTAACACCCTGCTCGGATCCCACGATCTCTAGGCTGGGCGGCCTTGCAGTATCTTAGCTGACTGGACGACCGACGTGCTAATCGCTGGCAGACAAAGAATCTTCGGCCTAGCCCACGAACTAGGTGTGACCTTACCGAGGTGTGAGAAGGAACAATCTCCTAGTAACCGCAAGTAATGACGAGGGACTGAAACGAATGTCTTTCGTTAGCCGGTATCACCCCATCCTGCTATAAAGGTATATTCCCGTGCTTCTTTGGCGGATTTGTTGCCCGTTTTCCAGCAAGACTTCGCAAAGCAGAAATCAACTTCGACCGAGTAGCTCGCGGTTGAATAACCTCATCAACATATCCCCTGCCGGCTGCGACAAACGGATTGGCAAATCTCTCCCGAAATTCCTCAACCTTTTCAGCTCTGAGCTTATCAGGATCACCAGAATCGTCCAGCTCTCGCTTATACAGAATATTCACAGCACCTTCCGGCCCCATTACGGCAATCTCCGCAGTGGGCCATGCAAAATTGACATCAGTACGGATGTGCTTACTGGCCATGACGCAGTAGGCCCCACCATAGGCCTTTCGCGTTATCACTGTCACCTTCGGCACAGTCGCTTCAGCAAAAGCAAAGAGCAGCTTCGCCCCATGACGGATGATCCCACCGAACTCCTGTTGGGTACCTGGCAAAAAACCAGGGACATCCTCAAAAGTCACGAGCGCTATGTTGAAGGCATCACAAAACCGAACGAAGCGAGCCGCCTTCACCGACGCATCGATATCCAGGGTCCCTGCAAGATGCGCAGGTTGGTTAGCAACAATACCAACAGGCTGACCGCCGAGTCTGGCAAACCCAACCAAAATATTTTGCGCGTGATGCTCCATGACTTCGAGAAATTCTCCCTGATCGACTGTAGCCCGAATCAAATCTCGCATATCGTAAGGCTGATGCGGATGTTCGGGAACCAAGTCATCTAGAACAGCAACCTCTCGGTCAACTGGATCAGTCAGAGCACCACGTGGAGCATCGTCTAGATTATTTCCTGGTAGGTAACCCAGCAAACTTCTGATAAGCGCAAGACAAGCCTGATCATCTGGCACGACGAAGTGCGCTACACCACTCTTAGCGTTGTGGGTCATCGCACCACCGAGCTCTTCCTTGGTCACGTCCTCATGCGTCACTGTCTTAATCACGTCAGGACCAGTGATGAACATGTAGCTCGTCTTATCGACCATTACTGTAAAGTCAGTGATTGCCGGTGAGTAAACAGCGCCACCGGCACACGGTCCCATAATCGCAGAGATTTGTGGCACAACTCCTGAAGCCAGTGTATTGCGTAGAAAGATGTCGGCGTAGCCACCCAATGAAAGAACTCCTTCTTGAATCCTGGCCCCACCGGAGTCATTGAGCCCTACGATTGGAGTTCCCGACTCCAACGCCAAGTCCATGACCTTGACGATCTTCTTTGCATTGGTCTCAGAAAGTGATCCCCCAAAGACAGTAAAGTCTTGGGCAAAGGCATACGTGAGACGACCGTCCACCCGTCCGCACCCAGCCACAACGCCATCACCAGGAACAACCTGATCGGCCATCCCGAAATCTCTACACCGATGGGTAACGAGTTTATCGACCTCCTGGAAGGTACCAGGATCAAAGAAAAGCTCGATACGTTCTCTAGCCGTAAGCTTGCCTGCAGCATGCTGCCGGGCAAGGCGTGTTTCACCCCCACCTAAATGTGCAAGACGCTCGTAGTCGCCCAATTGCTTGTTCTTATCCATCAATCTCTGGCCAGTGCCTTACTCTTATTTAAACCAGCGTACGAGCCTTAGAAGGTTAGAGCTTGGCGAACAATAGCTTACCGATAGCTGACATCGATTCACCAGCAATTGAGACCTAGTCGATCGACTCCTGCGCTTTTGCCCAGTCAGCCAAGAATTTCTCCAAACCGATGTCCGTCAGCGGGTGGTCAAACAGCGAATCGATCGATTTCGGAGGACAAGTGCAAATATCTGCACCAATCCGAGCGGCCTCGACAACATGCATTGGTCCACGGACACTAGCGACCAACACCTCAGACGAAAACGCAAAATTCTGGTAAATCTCAACAATTTGAGAAATCAGTTCCATCCCTGGAACCGCGATGTCGTCGAGTCGCCCAACAAAAGGACTGACGAAAGACGCACCCACCTTCGCCGCCAGCAAAGCTTGGGACGGAGAAAACACCAACGTGACGTTGACACGGGCACCCTCCTTTGTGAGCGCTCGGCAGGCCTGCACCCCAGGCCTACCGAATGGCACTTTGACAACAATATTTGGATCGATCGCCGCCAACTCGCGGCCTTCCCTCACCATACCTTCGCTGTCGGTGGCCACCACCTCCGCGCTGACCGGTCCCTGAACGAGCTCACAGATCCGCTTCAGCACACCGCGAGGCTCCACACCAACCTTGGCTAACAAGGATGGATTGGTGGTTACGCCATCAACGATCCCAAGCGGCAGTAACGCCTCAATCTCCGCTATGTTCGCCGTGTCAACAAACAACTTCATCTCAGCCTCACTGGTTCACCCGCGTCATACACGGGAGTGCGTACTCCGCAATACCGGATGGGTTTATTAGCCACCCGACAACAAGAAATATAGACCTACCAACTTAGCAAGCATCCAACCAACAACCGACTCGTCAACTCAGGCCGTTCAAGATTGATTATCGGCGCCAGCCGAGCTAGCACCAGACTGTATGACGTCGTTACTCAACTCCCCGACACCTTCAACAGCCACAACCACTCGGTCTCCTGGTGTAAGAGCTCCAACCCCAGGTGGTGTTCCTGTAGAGATGATATCGCCTGGCAGGAGGGTCATGACAGCGGTCACGAACTGGATCAACTCCCGAATCGAAAAAATCAGCTCACTAGTACTCGAATTTTGACGCAACTCGCCATTTACCCGTGACTCAACACCAAGCGGCATATCAAGTCCTACAGGAGCAACACAAGGACCGATGGGAGCGAAAGTATCGAAACCCTTAGCACGGCTGTACTGAACATCTCGCTTTTGCAAATCACGATCTGTCACGTCATTCACACAGGTCAAGCCGAGGACATACTCATGTGCTCTATCTGCTGGCACATTGCGGGCCACACGCCCAATCACTACTCCCACCTCAGCTTCGTAGTCGATCCGACCAGCCTGAGGTGGGATAACTATAGAATCACCAGGTCCGATAATAGCTGTCGAAGGCTTAAGAAAGATAAGCGGCTCTGCTGGTAAAGCCTTATTCATCTCAGCCGCATGGTCCCTATAGTTCAGTCCCACAGCGACGATCTTGGAAGAAATTAATGGGGCCAAGATCCTTGGCTTCACCACTTCTAGCCGATCGCCGACCCTAAATTCTCCATAGAGATCGCCCTTGAGAGAAAACCACTTATCCCCCTGATACAGCGCATGGCATGTTTGTCCGTTGTGCTCTATTCGATAGATATTTTTCATAAGGTCCTTTAACCAAGGACTATATATTAGGCACCCGCGCCGCTACACTTATCTACAACGTTCATCCTAGATCTCACCATATACCCAGATGACATCTCAACCAGGGTCCATTGAGCAGCCCTTCCCATAGTAGCAAGTCCAGCTTCCACGAAACCTATCGTGCTGATTCATCTACGCGATTGGAAAGCGCGCTAAGATTTGGAACAATCGCCAAGTCAACGGCACGTACCGCATAACTGTAGACCACACCTGGCTCCGCTGTGGTATCTCGATAGGTGTTCTCAGTCACAGGTGAAATATTGAGCGGCTGAAGTGTCTCATCCTGTGGGAAACCGCGCAAGACCAGATACCCAGCTAGATCTGCTTCCTCGTTAGGCACCCAAATTAGACTTACCTCACCTTCGCTCGCCACCGCCGATAGCGCCTCCGGAGCATCTGGGGGAAAAGTATCTACCAGCATGACACAGGTAACAGGGGACATATCACTTCTGACCTCGAGTCCCTTGACAGTCTCCAAGGTTCTCACGCCATAGCACCGCTCGACCCCAAACTCGACCCGATTGTCAGCATAGGTCAGACCAGGAACAGGTTCTGGGTGCAGGGGATCCGGCAGCACGAGCTGTTCTTCCAATAACTCAACAACTTCGAATACCTCGAATACCGAAGCGTCCGGCCACTCAACAATTGAACTAGATTCTAGGGTAGGTCCAACCGCCCATTCGATTATTGGGCTCGACTCCAGCGGCGGCCTGAAGGGAATAGTGGGCTGGGACAACGAATGGGTCCCCTTCCAGATTGGCAATGGTCGGCTCACTGCTACTGGCAGGTAGCCGAAAGTCAAATTTCCTGTATCAACCGCCAAATCAGCACTCAACCCAGGCGAAGCCAGAGCCGGAACCACATCAGCTCTCAACTCGACCAGCGAGGCCGAACTACCAACTAAGTCCACTGGTTCGCCACTTTCTCCGGTTACTGAGGGTAGTAAAGGCTCATCCGGAACACTAGGTGACAGCGGCAATGGATTCGGTACAACGGCCGGTGGAGGAACGGGCACCAAGACGACACCCCCTTCATCACCAGTCGGAGCCTGTACCGATTCGCGCAGTCCCTGTGGCTCCTCCCATTTGATGTCGATAACAGCCTCGGAATAGGCCAGCTGTGGGGCTGGTGGAGTTACAGGGAGGGGGACATCAAGCGGAACAGCAATGCGCTCAGGCGCCTCCGCCTCATTCCCCCGGCTGGTCACACTCACGACTGTGTACTCCCGCTGTAATGGCCCTGGTGACGGTGGAGTCATAAAAACGATGACCGGCGGGGCTTCGGGTTCTTCATCGCCATCAGGCTCTTCACGCTCATCCTCCCAAGGATCAACAGCTATTTGTGTTTGTGGCGTTAGAGATTCAGAAATGACAACGGATAACCCTTGGGCAACCTCCACTCCAATACCATCGATCTCATCGGGTTCCTGAGGATTTTGAGCAACTAGCTCTGCAGGCGACACAGGAGGAAGAACGTCGATCGACCCAACAAGAGTCGATTCTTCCTGAAATTCCTCCAATTCTAGTTCTCTATCTGGCGGCAACATTGGCTGAGTCGTCATCGCATACACATCAACACGAACAAGATCAGCTGGCGCTGTCCCATCCAAATTAGCGGTCGGAAGGGTAAAGCCAATATAGACTTCATCTCCCAGTCGGCGTATCTTCAGTTCGGAAAGCGGCTCAGGCACTCGAACCAAGGGAGGCAATGGAGGCCCCTTTTTGCCACAACCCAAAGACAGGATCGTCGCAATCAGAAAGACTAGCAGGGCGCCTCGACGGGCAAAAAGAATCACAGAATGTATCGAGAAAGGTCATCGTCGCTGACAACTTCAGCCAGCATTCGATCGACATACGCTGCATCAATAACTATGGTGTCCTCATCAAGCTCTGGCGCATTAAAAGAGATTTCATCTAAAAGTTTTTCCATAATGGTGTGCAACCGACGGGCACCAATGTTCTCAGTCCGCTCATTGACCAAATTGGCATATTCTGCCACTCGTTCGATAGCCTCGTCTTCGAAGGTCAAGGCAATGCCTTCTGTTTCAAGAAGTGCGGTGTACTGCCTAACCAGCGAACCCCGTGGCTCAGTAAGGATACGGACAAAGTCCTCTGTTTCTAGTGCTTCAAGCTCAACGCGAATTGGGAAACGCCCCTGCAGTTCTGGAATCAGATCTGCTGGCTTGGCCACGTGGAAGGCACCGGCCGCGATAAACAATATGTGATCAGTGCGAACCATACCGTGCTTTGTGTTGACCGTGGTTCCCTCAACGATCGGCAAAATGTCCCGCTGCACGCCTTCTCGGCTCACATCAGGCCCATGACCACCTTCACGCCCGGTCACTTTGTCTATCTCATCTACAAAAATGATCCCGGCTTGTTCAACCCTGTCAACTGCCGCCGCACGAACGCTATCAGTGTCGACCAACTTCTGCTCTTCTTCTTGCACAAGATGGCCAAGCGCCTCAGTCACTTTGACTCGACGCTTTTTCGAACGCCCCTGAAAGAGGCCTGGCAACATATCCTTAACGTTGATGTCAATCTCTTCAACCGAAGCCCCAGAAATAACCTCAAATGACGGGAAGCCCTTCTGAAGAACGTCGACTTCCACTTCGCGTTCATCAAGTTCGCCCTCGGTTAACTGTGCTCGAAGACGTGACCGGGTCGTCTGGTGGTGCTCACGAGCAGGTCCAGGATCATTTTCATGCACCGCAGGCGACAACGGAGGCAACAAGAGATCAAGGAGTCTGTCCTCAGCGTTCTCACGCGCCTTGTGTCGCACATCTCCCAGGCGCTCTTCGCGGATCATGCCCACAGCAAGTTCAACCAAATCTCGCACCATTGACTCGACATCGCGCCCCACATAGCCGACCTCGGTAAACTTTGACGCCTCAACCTTGATGAAGGGAGATTGAGCCAAACGCGCTAACCTCCTAGCAATCTCTGTCTTACCAACTCCGGTCGGGCCGATCATGAGTATGTTCTTTGGTGCCACCTCGTCAGCCAAATCGGACGGAAGCTTTTGACGCCGCAACCGATTACGCAGGGCTACAGCCACGGCCCGTTTGGCCTGGTTCTGCGATATTACGTACTTGTCCAGTTCAGCAACGATCTGCCTAGGAGTTAAGGCATCAACACGTGTGCCTAATGAACTTTCAGACCCAGTGCCTGCAGCCGCTGAAATCGATTCCGGAAGATAGATCGGCATTTGTGATTCAGGAATAAGCAAACGTCAGCTTACCTGGCTCGCCAAAACCAGAAAGCACACTAGCAAACTTCTACAATTTTTCAATCGTGACACTGGAGTTCGTATAAATGCAAATAGATGCGGCAATCTCCATCGCGTGTTTCGCGATATCAGCTGCTTCGAATTCAGTGTGCTGCACCAATCCCTTGGCTGCAGCCAAGGCGTACGCCCCCCCTGAGCCGATCGCGACAATGCCTTCATCTGGCTCAATGAGGTCGCCGTTCCCTGAAAGCAGAAACATTGAATCGGCATCCAGTACGACAAGCATAGCCTCCAAGCGCCTCAACAGGCGATCGGTTCGCCAATCCTTGGCCAACTCAACCGCAGAACGCTCAAGATTGCCACGATATTCCTCAAGCTTCGACTCGAATCGAGAAAACAGCGCGAATGAATCAGCAGCCGAACCCGCAAATCCGGCCAAGATCCGATCGTCGTAAAGGCGGCGAATCTTGCGTGCACCCTGTTTGACAACAGTATCGCCAAAAGTTACCTGCCCATCGCCAGCCATCACAGCCTGACCTCGGTGGCGAACCGCCAATATGGTAGTACTCCTACTTTCAATCATTTGCCGAAACCGTCCACTGGTCGAAAATCCCGCTGCTCCTTGTGTGAGTTCCAAGGTCAAGGTTCGACCAATAATATGCCACGCTGAACATCAAGGAATCACCACCACGACGGCTACCTCAAACGCCGCATGAAAAAATAAATTGGTATTCCCGCAGCGATAACCACCAAACCCGCCACCGAGATAACGGGACTCCTCCAGATGGAATTGGCAACCATCGCCATGCTCACCACTATGAACAAAAACGGCGCAAACGGATAACCCCAGGCCTTGAACGGACGTTCTGCAGTCGGGTTCCGAGCACGTAAGACAAATAGTGCTCCCACAGCAACACCAGCAAAGAGCACAACTGCGAAGGCCGTAAAAGCGACCAACTGCTCAAAGGTCCCAGTGAGCACAAGTATACTAGCCCACAGACTCTGAGCGATTATCGCAGTCGCTGGGGTGCGAAACACAGGGTGAATCCTGGACGCCTGCACAAAAAACAGGCCGTCCTGGGCCATCGCAAAGTAGACTCGTGGCCCAGCAAACACCATCGCGCTAATACTTGCAGCGATCATAATTATCGATGCCCCTGCGATAGGCAACGCGATCGCTGAACCGAATAAGCGTTCACTAACTGCATAAGCGACATTTTCATTGACCACCGCAAGCTCAGAAATCGGTAATGCGTATATATATAGGAGGTTTAGCATTAGGTAAATGACTGTCACCGTAGCCGTCCCTAAGCCTAAAGCCAGCGGAACATTTCGACCCGGGTCCTTGAGTTCTTCGGCCAAATAAGCCGCCGCGTTCCACCCAGAGTAGGCAAACATGACCGGTAATAGAGCTAGGGCCCACCCTGACCCGGACACCCGCCCCACACCCACGCCAAAATGGGTCCACGAGCCCTCTCCCACCGCAAAACCCATGCCTACAAACGCCACCAACAATGCGACCTTTGCTCCTGCGAGCAGATTCTGCACGAATCGACCAGTTCCCAGGCCTACAACATGAACGGCCGTCAAACCCCAAATGGTCATTAGCGCGAGAATCACTTGCGGCGACACACTTAGGGTGAACAAGCCTTCGGAAACCGCCACCAAAGATTGAGAGCCGTCGACAAAAGGCAAGAAGCTACCCAAATAGCTGGCCAGTGCAACAGCGCTCGCAGCAATGGCTCCACTAAACCCTGCGACGAAGGAAGTCCAGCCCGTCAGAAAAGCAGCCATTGGACCAAAAGCTTCACGGAGGTAAACATACTCACCCCCCGAGCGCGGCCGAAAAGCGGCGAGCTCGGCATAAGCCATTGCTCCTGAAAATGCCAGCAGGCCCCCTGCACCCCAAGCACCTAACATCCACCAAGGCTGGTTAATTGATTGGGCCACCACGGACGGCAGGAAAAAAATGCCTCCACCGATGACATTGGAAATGACAACTGCGGCGCCGTCAAACGGGCCTAGCCTACGAACTAGGCTTGCACCGGTCCAAGACGTTCGCAGAGGGTCTGGCACTATTGAGTAAGGAGTCGCCGATCAACGTCGACCGAGTCCAAGTAGGTCCAGTCCTCGGCACGATGCTTAACATACAACTCAATGGTAACGTCGACAAAATCACTATGGGAGAGCATCTCGGCCCGTGGCTGCTCACCGGTGTACCCACGTGGGGATTCAAGTCGCATCAAGTCGGTGAGCTGTCCCGCTTCGATGCCTTCAGTCCCAGCCACACGTATAAACTTGCTACCCCACTCCTCTTCCTCATCTTGTCGGAGAAACTTGCCCAGAAGCTGCATGGACCCGGTCTCATTCTCACTCGAATTTTCGAGCCGAAAAGAGACCGTTGGAACAAGCTTGTTTCTACCGAGGGGGTCTAGACCCGCGTCAAACCATCCGCTGGACACCTGGTTCAGCTGCAAGGCTGATTCCACATCAAGGGGAGCAGCACACCCAGCTATAGACAATGCGATGACGAATACACCGAACCGACACAAGGAACCCATCCGCTGATTGTAGCCTAGAAACCTACCGACCTTGCGTGAACTAGGCCAAAGCGAGCTTCATCTACCTCTAACTGACACACGATTCAAATCTCCCGATCTCTCTTGAATCGAACCAGCATCGCCAAGGCGTAACCAGCTTCGCCTGTAATCAAGCAACTGCTGCCTAGCAAGCGCCGCCTCTTCTGGATCGACTTCACGAAACCGACGTTCCATCCCACTCAGAACTGCTTGCCCATGCTCTTCGAGGCGCTGTTCTACTTCCTGCACACGGTCTGATAACGCACGGGCTTGTCGCTCCTCACTTTCCTCGATCAGTTCATGGACGCGTTGTACCCACTCTCGAGCTTCTGTAACACCGTCTACCGGAGTAGACTCGAGGTCAAATTGAGGAGGTAAGGGGTCAGCCTCTACAGAATAGGAGCTACCAGACTGGGGTGTTCCAAAGCGCACCAGCATCCAGTCGGATCCAAAGTAAATCTCCGGTCTTGTGACAGCTAAAGCCGCAACAAAACAAAGAGCAACCACCGCCGCAACTCCCCAAGAAGGAGAGTGCAACACATGGTTCAACAGATTCTTTACCCCACCACCAATACCCACTGTTTCGCTCACAGAGAATCCGAGGTGAGTATCAGGTGGCACCCACTCACCAAGAGCCCCGCGGACAGCTTCTAGCGATCGAACATCTTCCGCACAACTCACGCACCCGCGTAAGTGAGCATCAACCCGCTGACGCACTCTGAGATCAACCTCCCCATAGAGGTAGGCCACCAAATCATCCTTTTCGATACAATCTCTTGTCTCGGTCATTGGCTTTTGTTCATCGTCTCAGACTTAGCACCAGCAGCCTTTGGTTGTCCTACTACCAACAAAGGGTTAGTGACACCCTCTTTCTCAAGTTTACGACGCATGATGCTCAGACCCTGATACAAGCGGGTCTTTACAGTGCTCAGTGGACATCCCTGAAGGTCGGCAATTGCCTGGAAGGTTAACCCATGGAATTCCTTCAACACGATCGTCGCTCGCTGATCTTCAGTTAGTAGCGACATAGCCTGCCCAAGCACTCGTTGCATGTCTCGGCGAACAACATGCCGCTCCGCGTTTTCTGATTTATCATCAAACAGGCATGCATCGGCCTGTTCTTCATTCTCGAGCGAAACTATTACGGCAGATCTTCGGTCTCGCCGGAGCCAGTCACGACAAAGATTTAGAGCGATCCGGTAAAGCCAAGACGAAAACTTAGCCTTGCCTTCGAATTTCTTAATCCCTCGAAAAGCTCGAAGAAACGTTTCCTGGCAAACATCCTTAGCATCATCCTCTCGCCCAATCACTCGGTAGGCAAGAGCAAAGATTCGATGTTCCCAACGTCCAACAAGTTGATTGAAGCTCTCGGGATCACCAGCTGTCGCAAGGGCAACAAGCTCTTCGTCAGTTCTCTTCATACGAACAGAGACAGATGAAGTTTCGCCCATGATACGCCAAGTATAACCACTGCTTGTCAACGGACCTGACCTCGCATTACATGGAACAATTCCCGCTCACTATCTATTAGACGTGCGCAATCAATGAATAGTTTGCAAGAGTTCTTCATAGCACCTCTATTCAAACAAGATGACACAGAAAATGCCGTCCCACCGCCCTATAGCCATAATGATTAAGATGGACTGGAGTCGAGGCGACACAGCAAGACTGGTTCCCGAAGAACGGGAAGCACCTCAACCTACCTTGTTCCCAAAACCAAACTCACCAATGCCTGAAAGAATCACAAGCTGGATAAGGTCTCAATCTATGGCAGGCCATGGCTTAACAGCCACCACAGTCCCACCATAGGCCTACTGGACTAGATAAGCACGCTGCCGGCACCCATGTAACTGGAAGACCGGACGAATTTGACAACGACCTGGTCGCTCGATTACGAGCGCCAATGCAGGCTGGTGTATCTTGATGATTAATCGAGTACTTTACGGATACGTAGCGGTTCAGACTAAACTACAGCGTAAGTTAGGCTGTCCTAGTTTTTCCAAAGCATCCCCATTCAAAAAGGGGCACTCAGCAAGTCAATTCGAATTCCTTTCCCTCAGATGCTCCAACTCTCTTCGCTGACCAAAGGTTTCGGCGAACGCAACTTGTTTGAAAATGTCACTTGGCAGATCGCCGAAGGTGACCGGGTAGGGCTGTGCGGCCCAAACGGCACAGGAAAGACAACCTTCCTTCGCATGTTAGCCGGTCTGGACGAACCGGATACAGGCCTCATCACTAGACGGACCGGTCTGACGGTCGGCTATCTTCCCCAAGACGGAATCAAACATGCCGGACATTCACTCGCTAACGAAGTCAAAACCGCGTACAAACCACTGCTCGACATTCAACAGAGCATGGAAGACCTTGAGAACAAGCTCGCTGACCCTAAACTTGCACAGACTGAGCAAGAAACCATCCTTGAGCAATACAGCGAACTTCAGCACCAGTTCAGAGACCGTGGAGGCTACACGATCGACCTGCAAGTCAACAACGTGCTCAAGGGACTCGGGTTCACCGACAGCGACCTTAAGAAATCGACCGACACATTCTCAGGCGGCTGGCAGATGCGAATTGCTCTTGCAAAACTCATTCTGCGCCGCCCGCATGTGCTCCTACTTGACGAACCGACCAACCATCTTGACCTTGAGGCACGAAACTGGCTGGAAGATTATCTCGCCGACTATCCCCACGCGCTAATTCTCGTGTCGCACGACCGATATTTTCTGGATCGTGTTGTAACACGCATCATCGAAGTCGAGCGACGCACGCTGACACCTTACGTTGGTTCCTACACAGATTACCTGGCAGAGCGAGATGCACGCCTAGCGGCGCTACAGGAACAGAAGAAACGACAGGACGAGGAGATCGCCAAAATTCAGAGTTTTATCAGTCGGTTTCGATACAAAGCCACCAAGGCCGCCCAGGTGCAAAGCCGGGTGAAAATGCTTGAAAAGATAATCCCAATTGAGGTGCCTCCCATTCGGAAGCGTGTGCATTTCTCGTTTCCAGACTGTCCCAAGAGCGGACGAGTGCCCCTGGAACTGCAGGCTATCGAGAAGACCTACGGCTCGACCGCAGTCTTAGACAAAGTGGACTTCCAAGTTGTTCGTGGTGACCGGATTGCACTGGTTGGACCGAACGGCGCCGGGAAATCCACGCTAATGCGAATGCTCGCTGGGTCGGAACCTCCTGACCGAGGTGCCCGTATAGAAGGACACAATCTAGTCGCTCAGTACTTCGCCCAAGATGAGGCGACCCGGCTAGACCAGACTCTCAACGTGTACGATACTCTCGGCAGCGGATCCCCGACCGCGATGTTACCAGCTGTACGAAACATCCTCGGCGGCTTCTTGTTCTCAGGTGACGATGTCTACAAGCCAGTCCGAGTCCTATCGGGCGGTGAACGCACTCGCCTTGCAGTAGCTCGGATGCTACTGCGCCCAGCAAACACGCTTCTACTCGATGAACCCACAAACCACCTTGACATCGATTCCACCAACGTCCTCCTTGATGCCCTGATCGACTTTGGAGGCTCTCTCGTCTTCGTCTCGCACGATCGATATTTCGTTGAGCGACTAGCAACCACAATCGTAGAAGTAGGGCACGGCACCACCACCCGATATCCCGGAACCTATGACGAATTTCGTTGGAGCAAAACACAGCGAGAATCAAGTAAAAACAGCGCTCCAAACGCTACAGGGTCAACAGGTGAACGTGAAGCGACTAAACCATCATCCTCTCATTCGAAGGCTAGTGAATCTCGCCAGAAACGGCGTGAACAAACGCAGCAAGACCGCCGGCTCAAGCGAGAGCGCGCAGCCAGGGAGAAGCGCGTTATCGAGCTAGAGCAACGAATCGCTGACCGCGAGCACGAAATCAAACAGATCGAGGAAACCATGGCTACGCCTGGGTTCTACGATGACAGAGAGTCCGCCAGCCCAATCATTGACCAACATCAGGATCTGATGTGGGAAGTGGGAAACCTCATGGGACAGTGGGAGGCTCTGCAACAAGCCGACGAAGACTCTGACCAGAGTTAACAAAAATTGCGCTATCTAGGACAATACGGAACACTAGCCGCGAGATTCACAGCAGTGCAAGGGGTGTCATCCGAATCACGTGATTGCCGCAAAGCCTCAGGTGGCTAGGCTCGTGGGTGGGATTTCTTGTAGAGAGACATTAACTGACCTGAACTCACGTGCGTATAGCGCTCAGTGGTGCTCACGCGGGCATGGCCAAGTAGTTCCTGGATAGAACGTAGGTCAGCCCCTCTCTCCAACAGGTGGGTGGCAAACGAATGCCGCAACGCGTGCGGACTTACACCGTAGCGAGCACTTGTCATCGCCACATAGCGTCTTACAAGCCGATCAACACTTCTTGCTGAAAGGCGCCCGCCCTTATAGTTCAGAAACAAAGGCGTTACTGGCCTTCCTTTATCATCCAAGAGACTGGCCCTTCTCTGACGAACTAGCGCTTCTCTATCGCCCATGTAGGCCCTCAAGGCGATCGCCGTGCTCCTGTTAAAGGGTACGATACGTTCCTTGCCACCTTTACCCAGCACACGAACAAGCCGGCTACTTAAATTGACATCCTGCAAGTCTAGGCCAACCAGCTCACTTAACCGCAATCCAGAAGCATAAAGGAGTTCAAGTATTCCACGGTCCCGTCGGCCGAGCGATGTTTCTGTATCTGGACCCCCGAGCAAACGCTCAACCTCTGGTACATCCAAACGAGCTGGAATCTTCCGATCCTGCTTGGGGGTCGCCACAAGGGACCCGGGTTCTCTATCGATGTGATGCTCACGCTTCAAATAGCGGCCAAACGACCGGATGGCTGCCAGTCTACGAGCTGATGACGACCTCGCTAGCCCCCGTTCGTAGAGCTCACCCATGAATGCTCGCACAGCAAAATGATCAATTGCACGAGGCTTGATATGTGCGATTGCAATCCCAGTGTACGACTCTAGAAACCTTAAAAATTGACTTATATCGCTCCGGTAGGCACGGATAGTACGATCCGACAGATTACGGTTTAGCTGTAAATACTCGAGAAAGCCACGTAGGTGTTTTTCCATGAAAGAGATTTGAGACTCCTACCGGAACTCACTGGATAGGTCGAACCTGCCACGCGACCTCTACCTGTCAGGCCGCCCCCCCCTCCTCTATGCGCTCATAGTCACAATCCTCACTATTGCACAGCACCTGATGCCCCCACTTCTTGGTAATTTTCTCCACCACAAACGGAGCACCACAGGACGGACATGGTTCAGCCAGCGGACGGTTCCAGAGAACGAAGTCACACTTAGGATAATTGTTACAACCGTAAAAGGGTTTCCCCCTCTTTGACTTGCGCTCGACGATATCCCCTCCATCCTTAGGACACAACACCCCGGTCGGTTTCAATTTGATGTATTTACAGTCGGGATAATTGCTGCAGGATGTGAACTCACCAAATTTTCCCTGCTTCAACACGAGATTAGAGTCACACTTGGGACATGTTTCCTCAAGTATCTGGTCTGGTTTTCCATTGATTGGAAAGGTGTTCTTACAATCTGGGTACCCAGAACAGGCCCAAAATGGACCAAACTTACCTTGCTTGAGCACCATGGGCTTTCCGCACTTCTCACAAGGCTCTGTTTCTTCGGGCTCCGGCCCCCCGACCTCGCCGGTATACTTACAAACGGGATAGTCACTGCACGCTAGAAATGGACCATACTTGCCCATCTTGAGGAGGATCGGCTTATCGCACACCTCCCCGTGAGTACACTTGTCTTGTCCACCCGAACACTTACACTCTCTCGACAGGTTGGTCAGCCATGGAATCTCGTCAATCGGAATTCCCGCCTTGAGGAAGGGCATTTTTTCCTCAGCGGCCCCCAGGGCCTGACTGAATTTCCCGTAAAAACCCTGGAGCAGGGTCTGCCAATCGTCGTTGCCTCCCTCAACCTTGTCGAGTTGTTCTTCCAGTCCTCTCGTGTAATCCACGGCAACAAAGTCCTGAAAACAGGCTTCCACCATCCACTGGACAGTTCTGCCGAGTTGGGTAGGTTGAAATCGCTTTTCCACCTTCGTGGTGTAATTTCGTGTCTGGAGGTTGCTGATGATCTGGGCGTAGGTACTGGGTCGCCCGATACCCTCGTCCTCAAGCTTTTTCACTAGGGTAGCTTCGCTAAATCGAGCTGGAGGCTGAGTAAATTTTTGCTGAGAATCAAGCTTTCGAAGCTGTAACGGTTCACCAACCACCAACTTCGGCAGGAGCGCAGTATCACTGACGCTCTCACCGGACTCAGCAGCGCCTTCGCTTTCAGACGAAACCTCCCCTGCGACGCCACTAGGGCTCTCAGCCTGATAGAGCACGAGCCAGCCGGCGAAGGTCTGCACGGACCCCTTTGTCTGCAATGTGTAGTCCCCGGCTTCAACCACGAGCGACGTATCGTCAAAACGCGCTGGCACCATCTGCGAGGCCACAAATCGATTCCAGATCAGTCGATAGAGCGAGTACTGGTCCTTTGTCAAATGTGCCCGGACCACCTCCGGGGTGTACTGCATGCTTGTGGGACGGATAGCCTCGTGGGCGTCCTGAGCACCAGCTTTAGTCTTGAAATAGTGAGGCTTCTCCGGCAGAAACTCCCCACCATGCAACTGACCGATATGGGTGCGGACATCTGCTATCGCCTCTTCAGAGACCCGTGTTGAATCGGTTCGCATGTAGGTGATGAGACCAACCATACCTTCACCAGGCAGTTCGATGCCCTCATACAGCTTCTGGGCAATTTCCATTGTTTTCTTAACGGGAAACCGCGCGGTCTGCTGTAGCTTGCTCGTAATGAACGGAGGTGGCGCTTTCTTCGAGCTCTCCTTGGTCGTCACAGAGCTCACAAGGAACTGGGCCTGCTCAAGGTCTGAGACAACGGCCTTGGCCTCACCTTCGTTCGCAATCTTGAGGGCGTGCTTGCCCTTTTTATTCACCTTGGCTGAAAATTCCGGGGGGAGGTTCCCAGCCAGCCTTCCGAAGATGTGCCAGTACTCCTCGGCCTGAAACCGGTCGATTTCACCCTCCCGGTCACAAACGAGCTTGAGAGCGACCGACTGAACCCGCCCTGCGCTCAGTTTGGGTCCAGCTTTCTTCCACAGGAGGGGGCTTATCTGGTAGCCCACTATCCGGTCTAGCACTCGCCTGGCCTGCTGCGCATCAACCATCCGCCGGTCGATCTCACGCTCCTCTTCCAGTGCGGCGAGCACTGCCTTCTTCGTGATCTCGTTGAACAGAAGTCTGCCGACTTTCGGGACCGTATCACCGAGCAGAGACGCTATATGCCATCCAATAGCTTCACCTTCACGATCAGGGTCTGTCGCCACATAGAGTTGGTCAACGCCCTTGGCGGCCGCTTTCAGCTCTTGGATCACCTTCTGCTTATCTTTAATTGACTTATAGATCGGCTTAAATACAGCCTTGTCCTCACTGATTTCAACACTAAGATCGCTTTTGGGCAGATCTCGGACATGACCACGGGAAGCCACTACCTTGAAGTCCTTGCCGAGGTATTTGTTGATGGTCTTCGCCTTGGACGGCGATTCCACGACCACAAGAGCCTTTGGCATATTCCTTACCCTACTCTACAGCTCTGCAGGTGCGCAGGCCTCACAACTTACCCTACCACCTTCGGCTAGTGCTGACAGCCTAGCCGGATTCAGTGTAGTCCACGAGCCCACGCATCCCACAACTGAGTCTCTCCCAAGATTATCGTCAGTATTATCGGCAATCTTTGCTCCAGCGCTAGACCCAATAAGGCAAGAGACCTCCTAGCCAGCAGCTCCCACTCGCTAATTCCCCGGGCCTTGGCCTGAGCAGGGAAGGCTGAGCCTGGCTACGATGTCAACAGGTCTCTATGAAAACCACTCGAGATCCAATTGGTCCACTTCGCTAACGGTCATCGAGTGGAAGCCCACTCGAGCCATCCGCCCCGGGCATAGCGTCCTCTTGGTAATATGCCCTAATCCGCACATCGGTCGGTTCAAATCGGATGATCTTCACTAGGAGCCGAACTCAAGAAGCGGCTTGGTACGCCGAAGCCTAACCAACCATGAGATCTAGTTGCATCTCTACGGGGCGAATGACTATAGTGGCTGGAGAGTATGCTACAGCCCATATCGTGGACCTTAGCGCTTCTTTTACTCGTCGGCACTGGGGTAGTGCGCGCCGATGAACGGTCTGATGCGCGTGACCAAGTCGACTTCGGTATCGAGGTAGCTCGTCGTGGCCTTTGGAAAGAGGCTATCTACCGATGGTATCGGGCTATAGACCTTGACCCCACCTATGCTGCTGCCTGGAATAACCTCGCAATAGCCCTGGAACGGGAGGGGCAACTCGAAGAAGCCCTTGAAGCTTATGAAAACGCGCTCGACCTAGAGCCAAACCACCTCGGAATTGAGCAGAACTACGATCTTTTCCTGGAGGCCTACGACCGTGTTAACCAAAATTCTCGTTAATTCCGGATGCGTCGCATTACTAGTCGGCTGCACCACACCACTCTACGACGTCGCCATCGAGACACCGTTGACACCAAAACTAGACATCTCCAAGTTTCAGCGGGTCCTAATCGCTGGATTCGTGTCTGGTGGAACCAACGAGGTCAACGCCAATCAAGAAACAGCACGGCTACTCCGTAGCCAGCTCAGGCGAAACTCCGAGCTCCAAGTGATCGATTCAGACGTCCTACCGTTACTTGATATCGCCACTGACCAATTCGAAAGTTCTGAGCGTGGTTCCGCATCTCTGCAGGACAACCCCACCCCAAGGGGGGGTTCAACCGACGGAACCAACGACGATGACCTCACCGGGCTCATCGATGGAATGACCGAAGAGACCTTGGAAAGCTATGAAACAATCTTCGCGAACATAGGATACTGGCGAGACCTCGGCGAGGAGTACCAAGACCCGTTAATCCTTACCGGAACCATCTATTTTTCACCGCATAGTCGCTCAGGTATGGTTACCCGTGAGCGCGAGGTATATGACTCATTCGGAAGGCGCCGGACTGTTCCCATTCGCACATATCGTGATCGCGAAGGCTTTGTCTTGAGTCCGAAGTTCATCTTCATCGACGGGGCAACAGGAATTACAGTCTACACCGAACAACACCGGGAAGAGATCCTCTACGACGCGTCGCAGAACACTCCCGCGTTGTCATCCTATTTTGAACTGATGGACCGGATGCTGCCGTCAGTGTTAAACGCCTTCAGCACCCAGAGTGTCCAAGGGTCGCGAACGCTGTTCAGATAGGATAACCACAGGGCGGCCTGTCTGCAAAATCAGGCACTGGACTCCAGTCCTTTACAGAGTGCCCCTCTGAGGAGTAGGCTGAAGGGGTTTGTCATTGGCCGTTGGCTCCGCTAATTTTCGGAAAGGTTAAGCAGTGTTCGCTATTATTCAGACTGCTGGACACCAGTTCAGGGTGGAACCAGATCAACTTATAGACATCGATCGTCTGGGTGCTGCCACCGGAGCCGAAATAATATTCGACCAAGTGCTGCTCGTCAGCCAAGACGACGGTTCAGTGGTCGCGGGAAGCCCCATTGTCGCTGGAGCCCGAGTGGTTGGTATCGTGGACGAGCACGCCCGAGGCCCGAAGATCCGGGTCTTTCGACACAAGCGTCGGAAAGGCATGCGCCGTACACGTGGCCACCGAAGAGATTTAACCCGTGTACGAATCACCAACATCGCGACTGATTGAGGCGTTTATGGCACACAAAAAAGGCCAAGGTAGCTCACGAAACGGACGAGACAGTAACGCGCAGCGCCTCGGCGTGAAGCGCTTCGACGGCAACCTCGTAACGGGCGGTTCAATTCTAGTACGGCAGCGTGGGCAGCGATTCAGACCCGGTGTCAATGTAGGAATCGGTAAGGACGATACGCTCTTTGCCAAAACCGCTGGGCGGGTACAATTCGAAGATCACGGGGCTCGAGGTAGAGCCATTAGCGTTATTCCACCAGAGGCCTAACCCGCTGAAGCCCAGTTGGCACGGGTTCGTCCATTCCAATCTCTTCCGAGTATGTTCGTCGACGAAGTCGACATTCACGTGACGGCTGGTGACGGCGGTCGAGGCTGCTTAAGCTTCCACCGCGAAAAATCGGCTCCCCGAGGTGGTCCAGATGGAGGCGATGGCGGCCAAGGAGGTTCGGTCTATCTCACAGCTAGCCCTCACTTAAACACACTGGTCAACTACAGGTTCCACCCTACCTACACCGCCCAGCGAGGTGCCCATGGAGAAGGCTCTAACAGAACAGGCCGGAACGGTTCAGACTTAGTCCTCCAAGTCCCAGTAGGAACCGAAGCTTTCGAAACAAGGGACGGCTCCACAATACCCATCGCAGATTTACGAGAAGCAGGCCAGCGCGTAACTATAGCCAGAGGCGGAAGAGGAGGCAGAGGCAACCAGCACTTTGCAAGTTCTACCAACCAAGCGCCGCGACGCACCGAGCTAGGATTACCTGGCGAAAGCCTAGCTCTACGACTGCAGCTAAAGTTACTGGCCGACGTGGGGTTGGTGGGTTTCCCCAATGTGGGCAAATCAACCCTGATTTCCAGGATCTCAGCCGCTCGACCAAAGATTGCAAACTATCCTTTCACAACATTAAGTCCAAACTTGGGTGTCGTCAGCCTAAGTGATGAGCGCAGCTTCGTAGTAGCGGACATCCCCGGCCTGGTCTCTGGAGCTCACAAGGGACTAGGCCTAGGCGACCGTTTCCTCCGTCACCTAGAAAGAACCCGCGTCCTCCTTCACATCGTAGACGTCTCATCACTCACCGGCCGTGAGCCGAATGATGATTTTGACGCCATATGCGCTGAGCTAACTCAGTTCAGCACTACACGCTCAGATGAGAAACTGGGCGGTTCCCTATCCAACAAACATCAAATCGTAGTACCAAACAAGGTTGATGCCCTAGAACAACCAGATCGCCTCGATCGCCTGCGTGAACATGCCAAGCGACTCGGTCTCAAGGTGTATCCTGTATCTGCAGTTACAGGACAAGGCATAGATGCCATGCTAGAGGCCGTGTGGGCTGCATTCGAAGCGACTCCCTTGAACAAACCCTCCCATCCACAGCCATCCATAACACCGCTATGATTGCGAAAAGACATACTGGGATTCTCGGTGGCCGATTCGATCCAATTCACCTAGGTCACCTAGCGATCGCCACTATCGCCCACCGATTACTCGAGCTCGATCAAATATTAATGATGCCCTCTCGGTTAGCACCTCACCGCGCAGCACCTGCCTTGGCCAGCGCTGATGATCGCCTGGCTATGGTGACGCTAGCAACCGACGACCATCCCCACTTGCAGCCGTGTAACCTTGAACTGAAAACCTCTGGGCCATCCTATACTGCCGTAACACTGGGCCAACTGAGAGAGCAGGGATATCGCCCTAGTGAATTATTCTTCATCCTCGGAGCTGATGCATTCCTAGAAATTGAAACATGGTATGACTACCCGGGCATTCTCGATTCGGCTAACTTCGTCGTGGTTTCGAGACCCGGCTATCAGGCCTCCGCTCTCATTAACGCACTACCCGCGATCGAGAACCGGATAGAACTAATTTCCATCGACACAAAGCTGTCTCATCTCAAAACCAAAACGCACCCGGTAGTCTTCATGATTGAAGCGATCACTCCTGCTATTTCTTCAACAGATATTCGCACGCGGGCTTTGCTCGGAAAGCCCCTTGATGGTCTGTTGCCCAGCTCCGTGGTTAGATATATTGAACGTCATCACCTCTATGACACAGATGGTAGGCAATGACTAGCAAGCAACCAGCGCCGAACGTGCAGGAAGTGTCTTTTCCATATCCATTAAATGAGGTGATCGATGCAGCACGAGAAAAGAATGCAGATGACCTTGTCGTTCTAGACCTTCGCAACTCTAGTGCCTTCACCGACTTTTTCGTTATATGCTCTGGTCGCAGCCAAAAACAGGTCATGGCCATCGCCGAAGGCGTCGAAGCTCGACTGAAAGTGGTGGGCACTCAAGAGGTCCATATTGAAGGCTACCGGGTGGCCGACTGGGTATTGATCGACTACTTCGACTTCGTCGTACATATCTTCACCCCAGAAACCAGAGACTTTTACTCACTCGAAAGCCTCTGGGGGAGCGCAGTCAGAGTAAAACCCTAAGGTTCTCACCACTGTCACGGAAAATAGACAGCTCTCTAGAGACACTCAATCCGAAATACAACATTTGGAGAGCTTGGTTAAATGGCCTGCCAAGGAGCCTCAGGCCAACTTCAAGATCCCCCTTGGAACCATCACCAATCGTCCATGGCCAGATCACGAAGCCAGTGAGAACTCCTCCCGCATTCCCTGTAGCAGAATTTGACAACCTGCCTCTTAGGGTCTCACCTGCCGGACAACTAAAATTTGCGATGTTGAACTTAGGCCACAAAGCGTCACATTCAAAGGTGGTCACTGGCTCGGATATTTTTCGCCGAACAAAGAAAATATATCTTGAGCAACTTCAATCTTACTTCGCTCTCCATCCACCCGAACCCAGTCACCTTGCTCCTCCGCCTGACGCGAATAACTTTGACGCACACGTCCGAGCAAGGCGAGGTCCCGCTCGTAACGATCGCGGCCAACCACCTTTCTCTCTGCCGCCAGTCTTGGCGAAACATCAAGCCAGATAGTGAGGTCTGCCTGGGGCAAAAAACTCTGAGTCTGAGTGAGCCAGGCTGCGTTCAATCCCTGGGCTTCGCCATAAGCAACACTGGAAGCAATGTAACGGTCACAAACTACGACCAAGCCGCCAGATAGCCACCGTTCCAGGTCATCCCGTCGTTCAAAACGATTGGCGATGTAAAGCAGCTGCATCACTTCAGCACTGTATTCCCGTTCACCTTGTAATGCTCGTGCTAGTTCTTCGCCGATCGCGGTACCATAATCTGGAAAGGACACCAGCCTTGAGCGTATCCCCTCATCCCTAAGCCTGTCGCGAAGCCGCTCTGCCTGGGTGGCTTTGCCGCTCTGGTCAAGTCCTTCAATCGCAATCAACATGTATCTTAGAATCTTTCTTCAACATCGCTTACACCGAGCTAATCAAATCCTAGGCAGTCGAGCTAGCTGGGCCAACAGCAGTGAAACTCCTACCCAGTTTCACAGGCCAGCTGATCTTCGATAGTCTGTCGTCGCCTTACGAGACGCCAATCACCACCGTCCACCATGACTTCTACTGGCAGAGAGTGTCGATTGTAGTTCGACGACATCGCTGAGCCGTAGGCACCGGCATCCAACACGGCCATGACCGTACCGACCTCAGGTCTAGGCAGCATCCTCCCGACGCCGAACACATCTGATGATTCACAGATCGGGCCGACAACATCGCACGTCACCAGCTCGCAGTTACTCTTTTCGACAGGAATTATTTGATGATGCGCACCATATAGTGCAGGCCGCATCAGCTCACTCATTCCAGCATCAAGAACCACAAACAAGCCACCGTCAATTTTCGGCTTCACATCCACCACTGACGCTAACAAAACTCCAGCCGGACCAACTATCGCACGACCAGGCTCTATGATCAGCGTCAATCCAGAGCGCTCCACAATTTTAATAAGCTCAGTTGCATATGCGGTAACTGACGGTACCTGTTCGCCATCGTAAGGAATACCCAAGCCTCCACCCATATCGAGGTGCTCAACCACCACTCCATCATCACTGAGCTCAGCTACTAGTTCGACTACGGCTTTAGCAGCCTGCCGGAGTGGCCCCAAACCCATCATCTGTGAGCCAACATGCACATGAAGACCCACTACTGATAGCCCGGCATGGAGACTAGCATCGCGAATAATCTGCCTAGCATCCGATATAGGCACACCAAATTTATGCGTCTTAAGTCCGGTCGATATATGCGGATGACTGACAGCATCGATATCTGGATTCACCCTGAGGGCTACCCGCGCCGTAGTATCTAACTGCCTAGCCCTAACCGCAATTCGGCCAAGTTCCCCCTCAGACTCAGCATTAATCGCTTTCAAGCCAAGGCCAACTGCTCTATCGATTTCCGTAGGTGTCTTTCCCACTCCAGTAAACACTATGTCCAATGGGTCAAAGCCTGCACGTAAGGCAAGCTCGATCTCACCGCCGGAATTAGCGTCAACTAGCCCACCCGCCGACCGAACCACTCGAGCAACGGCCAAGTTGGAATTAGCTTTGAGAGCATAGTGGATGGCGTGGGGATACGAACTAAAAGCCGATCCAAACTCTTTGAGCCTGTTTCGAATGATAGCCGCAGAATAGACATACGTTGGCGTATCGACTGCCGACGCAATTGCCGACAGTGAAACTCCATCACAAGTTAGTTGAGAATTCGTTGAAGCAAAACCACACATAAACCTAGCATTGTACGGCACCCAAGGGGCCTGAGAGTTCCCATGGTGTTTCTGAGTAGGAAGCCTCCCATTTAGAAGAGATGTCTTGCAAAGTCGCGTTAAGCAGTCTTTCGCATCTCCGGCCAGACCGGTAAATCGATTAGGCAGTTTTCAGTTCTTAGCGTGTCAGAGTCTGACCAAGAAGTCTGGAGATTCTGGTGCCTAGTCTACGCCTTAACTCGCTTTTACACGAAAACAGGTAGAAGCCAGAGGCTTAAGTGCCCCTGTCCCAGAGGGGATAAATCCAAAATCTGTCAGGACAGCTCTGTAAGAAATAATTGAATCACAACCAAGTAAACCCGCTAATCATCAGTTTGCCAAAGGAGCAGGCACCTTCTCGGCAACTGGGGCAACCAAGGGTTCGGCTTCGGTTGACGACACCTCTACAACACGCCAAGCCTCAGACTCCTCAAGAAGCTTCTGTGCAAAGGCTGCATGAAGTTCGTGTCCACCACGGTGAGCAACTAGATGCCCGATAACAGGATAGCCGACCAACGCAAGATCTCCGATCGCATCAAGAATCTTGTGTCGAACAAACTCATCTTCAAAGCGCAAGGTATTATTCAAAACACCCGTGTCCCCAAGCACCACAGCATTATCCAAGGAGCCCCCAAGGGCAAGCCCCTTACGCCTGAGCATTTCCACTTCTTTTAAAAAGCCAAAAGTCCGAGCTGGGGCTATCTCATCTATAAACGATGCCTCTGTCACCCTAAGGGTGCGAGTCATATGCCGGAGTAGAGGATGGTCAAAGCTGATACTGTAAGTAACCTTAAAATGATCCGATGGGTACAAGGCGATGCGCTTATCACCGCGTGAGAGTGATACAGGCCTTTGCACTTTGAGATACCGCCTGGGCTCCGACAACCTCTTCAAACCAGCCTCGTGCACCAGATAGACAAACGAAGCCGCGCTCCCATCCATAATTGGAACCTCGGCCTGATTAAGCTCAACAATCACATTGTCCACTCCCAAGGTAACCAGTGCCGACAACAAGTGCTCCACGGTTTCAACAGTACCCACGTCTCGAGATAAAGCGGTTGAATAATGGAGTCGATCGACATTGGCCACAGTGGCGGGAATCTCTACACCGCCTAAATCCGCCCGGCGGAACCGGATTCCAGTGCCGGCACTGGTCGGCTTCAACGACAAGGTAACCTTCCGACCCGAATGCAAGCCGATACCGGAACAGGATACAGAACGTCGAATGGTGTGCTGAACGTCAGTCACAGACAGGGTCCCCTCCGCAAGCGTTTGTTCAGTTCCATGGTAACAATATCGGATGACACTGAGGTTACGCCGGAGTAAATTTGTCCGGAGTATCCGCTCGACAGCTCCAGGGCTTATCGCCACTAAGCGCCGGCCGTTCATCAGGCACACCGAGCCAACCGGAAAGCACGGCGCGCCACAAAAGCCTACTTCCTGAGCCTCGTGAGAGCGACTGACAATGAAGAAACAAGACCTACCCCGACGTCCTGATAAAAGAAGGGACCTAGTTAGCGCACGACACCAAGAGATAAGTTAGCCTAGGCTTTTCCACAACAGCCATGACCTGCCAGAGTATCAAGACCACACTCCGCGAGGGTGTTTTTATCACATATAAGGGCATTTTGTCAGCTAATTGGGCAGATTTTCGTCGTCTCTTAACAGCGTAGAGAGGCAGTCACCTGTTACCGATGCCTCCACAGCTGCGACCTCCTCCGGCGTCCCAACCGCCACCAATTCACCCCCTCCATGACCTCCCGTCGGCCCAAGGTCCACCACATAATCAGCACTCTTAATCACGTCTAGATGATGCTCAATTACGACCACCGTATTTCCTTGGTCAACAAGTTGCTGAAGTACATCCAGCAGCTTCCTGGTGTCTTCGAGGTGCAGACCAGTGGTGGGTTCGTCCAAGATATATACGGTTCGACCAGTACTTCGGCGCGACAACTCCTTAGCCAATTTCA
>Ga0310344_10000176_pt1 | contig 53353 bp, 50 predicted proteins | sample HC15DNA20200_MG_FD_203801 | JGI IMG/M metagenome (GOLD analysis project Ga0310344, IMG submission 203801) | Marine microbial communities from station ALOHA, North Pacific Subtropical Gyre - HC15-DNA-20-200_MG | ecosystem: Environmental > Aquatic > Marine > Oceanic | place: Pacific Ocean: North... | reverse complement strand
TATTAAACCTACATCGTACATTTAATCAAGGTGGCCACTCCTTAGATATATTAAAAGGTATATCGTTTAAAATTGAGGCTGGACAGGTAATTGCGTTAACAGGCCCATCTGGTGCTGGAAAATCAACACTTCTTCAAATAATCGGTCTTTTGGAAAAACCAGACAAGGGACAAATAATTTTCTGCGATAAAGATTGCACTGCGATGACAGATCAAGAGAGAACCTTAGCTCGAAGAGAATCGTTTGGATTTATTTATCAGCTGCATCATCTCCTTCCCGAATTTACAGCGCTAGAGAACGTGATGTTACCCCAACTATTATGTGGAAAGAGTAAATTGAGTGCCAGAACACGAGCATTTGAGTTACTAGATATGGTTGGTATTAGCGACAGGACTAGTCATTTACCCTCCCAACTTTCTGGTGGAGAGCAGCAACGTATTGCCATTGCAAGGGCTATATGTAATCAGCCTAACTTAATTTTAGCTGATGAGCCTACCGGTAATTTGGATCAGGATAATGCGCACAAGGTTTTTGAAATGTTTGTGTCTCTAGTTCGCAAATCAGGCTTAACTTTGCTAATGGCAACACATAACATGAGCTTAGTTAAAAAAATGGATCGTCACTTAAAACTAGATAACGGTTATCTTCTAGAGGACAACCTATAAGCTCTATACTAAACAGTATAAAGACCTTTACTCAAATGTTGCCCGGTAGAAAATATCACTTCACTTTTTAGTATAAGCCCGTTTTATAGTTATCTTCAACGAATTCATCTGCCTCTTTAACCTCTTGTTCGGACGGAGGGGCGTCAGGGGTAGCAACCTGTTCCAAAATCATCTTGGCCAAAGTTGGCATTTCATCCCTTTTCTGTTGGCTATCCGGATACCAAAGTTTAGATCTTCGAATAGCTTTTGCACAATGAAGATAAGCCTCTGATACTTCCACCAAAATGCCCATACTTGGAACCTTTCTATTAACTATGCAGCGTTCAAGTATTTTTTGGTCTTTAGTCAAATGTGCCTTTCCATTTATTCTCAGGGTATCCTCGTAGCCTGGAATTATAAATAAGATACCAACATTAGGATTTTCTATAATATTGTTTAGAGTATCTAAACGATTATTTCCTGGTCGATCTGGAATAAATATTGTATTATCATCTATAATCTTTACAAACCCCGGAGGATCCCCTCTCGGAGATACATCAGCTGACCCTGAGGATGAGCTGGTGCCTATGCAGAGAAAAGGAGAGCGATTAATAAACTCTTTGCAGTGCTTGTCCAGCTTGCCGAGCTCCTTCAGCAGAGCAAGCTCCATGGGCTCCCCAAAATGTTCCCGTAACTCTTCCTCATTATCAATCGTAATATCTTTGGGTTGTTTGTTCATAATATACCTCAAGGGACTAACATTTGGTGACTATAGTACCTTTGATCTTTATTTGGTTGCAAGTAGATGTCTTGTCTAACATAGGTCAAAGTTTTTATTGTTTTGATCTTGAATAATGTTTGGCTCTATGCCAGCTTCAAACTATGGGTCATGCAAATTTTGTTCATCTTCATGTTCACTCAGCTTATTCACTTTCCGAGGGAGCTATAAAGTTACATGAACTGTCTCAACTATGCCGTCACGAGGAGATGCCGGCTGTAGCAATAACCGACCGAAATAATTTATTCGGAGCTATTGAGTTTTCTGAAATATGTAAAAAATCTGGCATTCAACCAATCTTGGGCTGCGAGCTTTCAATTAATTTAGAACCTGCCTGTAACATTAACGTAGTGGGTGATAGCTACCCATCAATTGTGGTACTAGCTCAGAATAAGATTGGATGGAAAAATTTAATTAAACTTTCTAGTGAAGCTCACCTTAATACACCAAATGGCGAAAACGCCCACATTTCTTTTAAGCAACTAGCCGACTATTCCGAAGGATTATTAGCTCTCTCCGGAGGGCCTGACGGTTTATTAGGCGCTTTATTGCTCTCTGGTAATAGCAAAGACGCACTTAATACATGTAATCAGTTAGCAGAGTTATTTCTAGATCGATTTTATATTGAAATAATGCGCCATAGTATGGAATCAGAAGAATTAACGGAAGTTGCGTTTCTGAACTTAGCTTATGATAGTAATCTTCCTCTAGTAGCTACAAACAACGTTTATTTTGGATCCAAGGACAAATTTCAAGCACATGACGCCCTAATGTGCATATCACGCGGAAACCACTTAGATGATAAAAATCGTAAACGTTTGACTCCAGATCATTATTTTAGATCAGCTCCTGATATGATTGAATTATTTAAGGATTTACCGGAAGCTATCGATAATACGCTAGTAGTAGCAAAGCGGTGCGCGTACATGGCTCCAACTAATGACCCAATACTCCCAGCATTTCCTGTAGAAGGTGGCATGACGGAAGCAGAAACCCTTTGGAAACAATCCGAAAGTGGGCTGAAACTTCGTCTGAAAAATCATGTTCTGTCTAAAAATATGCCTGAAAATGAACAAAAGGAAATTAGTAAGATATATACAGAAAGGCTCCATTTTGAACTCAGTGTAATTACTGATATGAATTTTCCTGGGTACTTTTTAATTGTTGCAGAATTTATCAATTGGGCGAAATCAGAAAATATTCCAGTTGGACCTGGCAGAGGTTCAGGAGCAGGCTCACTAGTTGCCTGGGCACTAACAATTACTGACCTTGATCCTATAAGATTCGGATTATTATTCGAAAGGTTTCTAAACCCTGAAAGAATTACAATGCCTGATTTTGATATCGATTTTTGTCAAGAGAATCGAGATAAGGTTATTGATCATGTATGTGAACGCTACGGAAGGGATCGAGTCGCTCAAATTATAACCTTCGGCAAACTCCAAGCCCGAGCAGTGATACGGGATGTTGGGCGTGTATTAGGAATGCCCTATGGACAAGTAGATAAGCTATCTAAACTAGTGCCATACAATCCTGCAAATCCAATGACACTCCAACAAGCGATCGATAGTGAACCCCAATTTAGCTCTTTAATCAAAGAGGATGAGTCTGTGGATCATCTTCTTAAAATTGCATTACAACTTGAAGGTCTTTTTAGGCACGCTTCCACCCATGCTGCGGGAGTTGTTATCGGGGACCAGCCACTACAAGATATAGTCCCTCTTTACCGCGACCCTCGTTCCGATATGCCCGTTACGCAATATTCGATGAAATCTGCAGAACAAGCAGGGCTGGTAAAATTTGATTTTCTTGGACTTAAGACTCTTAGTGTATTGCAAGAAGCCTGTAGGCTAATTGATGAGAATAAAAAAGTAAGCATCAATCTGTCTAAAATCCCGTTAGATGACCCAATAACATTCAACATGCTTGGAACTGGCGATTCTGTTGGTGTTTTTCAACTGGAAAGTTCAGGCATGAGAGATGTTCTACGAAATATGAAACCTGATACATTTGAAGATATTATTGCTCTTGTCGCTTTGTATAGACCTGGGCCTATGAGTAACATTCCTAAGTTTATTGCCTGTAAACATGGAAAAGAAATGCCAGACTACATGCACCCGTCTCTCGAAAATATCTTAAAAGAAACCTATGGGGTCATTGTCTATCAAGAACAGGTAATGCAAATCGCCCAAGTCCTCTCGGGATATAGCCTTGGAGAAGCAGATTTACTGAGAAGAGCTATGGGGAAAAAAATTAAATCTGAAATGAGTTCACAGCGAGACACGTTTGTTGAAGGAGCATTAAAAAATGGCGTCAGCAAAACTCAAGCCAGCAAAATATTTGATCTAGTAGCTAAATTTGCTGATTACGGTTTTAATAAATCTCATGCTGCAGCATATGCCCTAATTGCTTATCAAACCGCCTATCTAAAAGCAAACTATCCAATTGAATTTATGGCTGCTTCCATGTCTTTTGACCTTCGAGATACCGATAAACTATCTACGTTTAGACAGGAATTGAATCGATTGGAAATATCTCTAGATCCCCCAGACATCAATTTGTCTGATGTGTTATTTAAGGTAGAGAATAAAAGTTCTGATGATAAACAACCTGTTATTCGTTACGCCTTAGCAGCGATAAAAAATGTTGGAGATAATGCAATTCGAGGTATAATTGATGAAAGAAACATTAATGGATCATTCAAAGATATATTTGACTTTTGTCGAAGGCTAGAGCCTGGCATAATAAATAGACGTCAATTGGAAAGCTTAGTTTGTGCTGGTTCATTTGATTGTCTGGAAATAAATAGAAGAAAACTTTATGAGTCTGTTGAAACTCTTCTTCGGTTTTCTGAATATACAAATGTGCACAGTGGACAGAATTCACTATTTGATAGCAATCAAGAGAACACGTTTTCATTGATAAAAAATATATCAGATTGGCCAAACCTAGAACGCTTAAATTTTGAACATAATTCAATCGGATTCTATCTTTCGTCTCACCCCCTGAGAGAATATGTACAAATATTAAATAAACTCCAAGTTACAAACTCACATGAGTTTAGCCAAAAAGCTCAAGAGGGAGTTAGTGACATTCAGATTGCTGGGGTTGTTCTAAGTATACAAAAAAGAGAGGTTAACAGGCGCCAATTCGCCTTCATTACTCTATCTGACCCTAGTGGAAGTTTCGAAATTGCTTTTTTTAATGATATTTTTTTGAAAACTCGCGACATTCTTGAGCCCGGAAATTTTCTTATTATTCGTGCATCTTTAAAGTCTGATGGAGGTCAAATTAGACTTGTTGCACAAGCAGCTGAAGATTTAAACAAAAAGGCAATAACAAAAATGAAAGGTTTAGAAATATTCCTTTCTGAAACCAAGCCTCTAGACTCTCTTAAAATACTCCTTGATCGTCAAGACAAAGGTCGCGGACAAATATTTATAATTGCTAACACTGGAACAGGTAATAATGTCGAGCTTAAACTAAATTCCAACTTTGCTTTATCACCGACACTAATAGGTGAAATTTCGTCAATACCTGGTATAGATCAAGTTAATGAGATCTAACTGACATAATTTGGCTTGTTCTTTTTGTAAGAGAAGGTTATTTCTTCGGTTAATAAAATAACATTTGCAACTATTTCTCACGCGGATACACGGTTAGCGTGCTAATCGTTCCGGTGTCTGGCTTAGGCTAAACCAAATCCGCGGACGTTAAACCGGAGAAGGATAAAGTAACAATGGCATTACCAGAGTTTACCATGCGCCAACTACTTGAGGCTGGTGTACATTTCGGACACCAAACACGGCGATGGAATCCGAAAATGGATTCATACATATTTGGCGTTAGAAATGGCGTCCATATTCTAGATTTGCAGCAAACGGTTCCTTTGCTTCATCAAGCATTAACAGCATTACATGACATTGCTGCCAATGGTGGCAGGGTATTGTTTGTTGGCACGAAACGGCAGGCTTCTGAATTGGTAGCTGATTCTGCGCAACGAAGTGGGCAATACTTTGTAAACCATCGATGGTTAGGCGGCATGATGACAAACTGGAAAGCTGTTTCTGGTTCGATAAAAACTTTGAACTCGCTTGAAGACAGATTGAGTGACGAAAATTTGGGTCTAACGAAGAAGGAAATCCTGCAACTTACTCGTCGAAGAGATAAGCTCCACCGTGCCCTTGGTGGTATAAAGGATATGGGTGGCGTTCCCAACATATTAATAGTAATTGATACCAATAAGGAAGATATAGCTGTAATGGAAGCCCGTAAATTAGGCATTCCTGTAATTGCAGTAGTTGATAGTAATTGCGACCCTGACCTTATTGATTTTCCGATACCTGGAAATGACGATGCAATTCGGGCAATAAATTTGTACTGCGATCTTTTTTCTCGGGCCATTTTGGATGGCCTTCAGAAAGAAATGTCAGAAGCAGGAGTGGATTTGGGGGAGTCGGAAGAGGGTTTAAAGGAAGATTTGCCTCAGGAAGAAAGTAAAGAGGAGAATATCAAAACAGAGCAAACTGACGCCTCGGAAACGACTACTGATGAGGAAGATACGAAACTTTCACTGCCACACAAATCAACCACCTTAGAATCGGATAATATCACCGATGAAGAAGCTTCCTCGGGTGCGTCAGAAAAATCCGAGGACAATCAGGAAACAAATGAGAACTCTGAACCAAGTCAGAAAGCTGCCTCGGAGAATTTGTCAGGAGAATCTGACTAATTAACTAAATCATAACTAGTTTTAACTATTCAGCCACACCGATAATTCCTTGTCGGTGCCAACATAAGGAGCAAAATGTAATGCCTGCAATTACGGCAGCAATAGTTAAGGAACTACGCGATAAGACTGGTGTAGGTATGATGGATTGTAAAAAAGCCCTCTCGGAAACTTCTGGAAATATTGAGGAGGCAGTTGATTGGTTGCGAAAACAAGGCCTTGCTGCTGCCGCTAAAAAGGCTGGTCGAGTAGCTTCAGAGGGTTTGATCGGGGTTGCTACCAAAGGAAATGATGCAGCAATTGTAGAAATAAATTCTGAAACTGATTTTGTATCAAGAAATAGCGCGTTTCAATCTGTAGTAAATGAAGTTGCAATTCTCGCGCTTGAATGCTCTGGAGATATTGACAAACTTAAGAATTATCCATTTCCAGGCACAAACAGGAATGTAGAGGAAGAAATTAAGCAGCTGGTGGTAACTATTGGGGAGAATATTAATCTACGGCGAATATCATCGCTCACCATAAATAATGGTGTAATTGGTAGTTACGTGCATGCTGCAACGGTGGATGGCCTTGGGCGAATTGGTGTAATCGTAGCTATAGAATCCGAAAATACAGATGAAGAAGAACTAACAACCTTAGCTCACCAACTAGCAATGCATATTGCAGCCGCTAGTCCCCAGTCAGTTTCAGTTGCTGACCTCAGTAAAGAAGACCTTGAACGCGAGCGTAAAGTCCTAACGGAACAGGCAGCAGTTTCCGGAAAATCACCAGATATTGTAGATAAAATGGTCGAAGGACGGTTAAGAAAATTTTATGAGGAGGTTGTTCTTTTAAACCAAAAATTTGTTATCGATGGGGAAACACAGGTGGCAGAAATTATTTCAACTATTTCTAAAAATATCGGCAATCCCATAACGGTAACAGGATTTAGACGTTATGAACTTGGGGAAGGAATAGAAATAGAAAAGATTAACTTTGCTGATGAAGTCGCGGCGCAACTAGAATAATATTGGCAATAGTTTGTTGCTAATTTTTTTGCCCTCTATGCATGAGTATCTTAATCTTGATTTAAGTACATCTTAATGGTTGTAAAAATGAGAACAAATTTCATTCCTATTGACCCTATATCATAATGCCTCTGGAGTGGATATGACTACTGAAAACAAATATCAGCGAATTCTACTCAAAGTCTCAGGCGAAGCTCTTATGGGGGAGGAGCCTTACGGTATCGATAGTGATACAGTTAACCGCATAGCCACTGATATCTCAGAAATTTATAATCAAGGTATAAAAGTGTGTATTGTGACGGGTGGTGGCAATATATTCCGGGGGATTTCTGGAGCTGCGGCTGGGATGGAAAGAGCTAATGCTGATTACGTTGGAATGCTGGCTACTATAATGAATTCCCTAACACTACAGCATGCTTTAGAAAAAATTAACGTAGAAACGAGAGTGTTATCCGCAATATCAATAACTAGTGTATGTGAACCATATGTTAGAAGAAGGGCGATTCGCCACATTGAAAAAGGCCGTATAGTAATATTTGCAGCTGGAACTGGTAATCCATTTTTTACAACGGATTCCGCTGCAGCACTTAGAGCTGCAGAAATGGGATGTGATGCCTTGTTTAAGGGAACTAAAGTTGATGGAGTATATTCAGGTGACCCAGAAAAGGACACCACGGTTCATCGATATAAGCAATTAAGTTACAAAGATGTTCTATCTAGAGATTTAAGAGTAATGGATGCCTCTGCAATATCTTTGGCGAGAGAAAACAATATACCGATTGTGGTTTTTTCAATAAGAGAATCAGGTGGGTTGGACAACGTTATTAAGGGCAAGGGTCTTTTTACTGTGATAAGTAAACAGGGGGCTTACGATGAATGACGAGCCAGATATTGATGATTTAGAACGTCGTATGAATGGTGCGCTTCAAGTTTTGAGGCAAGAATATTCAGGCTTAAGAACGGGTAGAGCTTCTGCTAGCCTAGTTGAACCATTAATGATTGAGGCGTATGGTTCAGAAATGCCATTGAACCAAGTTTCTACAATTAATGTCCCTGAACCTAGACTGATAAGTATACAGGTTTGGGATAAGTCTCAGGTTGCTTCAGTTGAAAAAGCCATACGAAGCTCAGAGTTAGGCCTTAATCCCGTTATAGATGGTCAGAATATACGTATACCAATTCCAGAATTAACGGAGGAAAGGCGGTTAGAATTAGCTAAAATTGCGGGTAAATACTCTGAGCAAGCTAAAGTTTCTGTCCGGAATGTACGTCGAGATGGAATGGACAAGTTAAAAAGGTTAGAGAAGTCAGGACAATTAAGTGAGGATGACGCTAAACTTTGGTCTACTGAGATACAGGATATAACAGATAATTTAATAACTAAGATAACTGAAGCTCATGAGGATAAGGAAAGAGAAATCCTCCAGGTCTAAGGAGGTTTCAATAACTGAGTCATTTGACTCCGATGATGCCGTACCCCAGCACGTTGCGATAATAATGGATGGCAACGGCAGATGGGCTCGTGCTCGCGGTTTACCGCGCATTGCAGGCCATAAACAGGGAGCTGAAGCAGTTCGAGCTACAGTGAGAAGCTGTAGCGATATGGGAATTTCCTACCTTACTATATATGCATTTTCATCAGAAAACTGGAAACGACCCGCAAGTGAGGTTGATTATATTATGGGTCTTTTTAGGCTGTATATCCGTAGGGAGTTAAGCAACTTGGGCCGTGAGGGTGTCCGAATGAGGTTTATAGGTAACCGTTCGAGACTCGACAACGACATACGAAAACTAATTTTAGAATCAGAAGAGAATACTAAAGATAATACGGGTCTAACATTCACGGTAGCGCTTAATTATGGTGGGAGACAAGAGATACTGGAGGCTGTTAAATCCTTTGCTGAATCCGTAAGGAATGGAACAGTTAGAACGGATGAGCTAACAGAGGCACTTTTTGAGAGCTATTTGCAATCGCACAAATTGCCTGACCCGGATTTACTTATTCGTACAAGTGGAGAAAAACGTATAAGTAACTTTCTTTTATGGCAATCAGCATATACTGAGTTCGTTTTTTTACCATTGTTATGGCCTGATTTTACACGGGAACATTTAGAAAAAGCTATTCAAGAATACCAACGTCGTGAACGCCGATACGGTGGCAGCAGCAACTAAAAAAGGTTTTTGGGAGTCGTTTAGGACACGTTTGGTGACCGCGCTTGTATTAGCGTGTGTAGCTTTGACGGCATTAGAGTTAGGGGGTCTATTTTTTGGATTAATTTCATTTATTTTAACGGCTGTTTTGTCGTTTGAATGGATCAGAATGACGTGTAAGCGTCAATGTTTATTAACTCTAAGCATATCAATATTGCATGTTACAGTAACCTTTTTTACTCTTTGTCTATATGGCATTGAGTTTGCGTTTTTTGTTGGAGCAGGCGGTACGTTGTTTATTGCGATAATGGCTAATAAAGAAAACCATAAAGTAATGTGGGTTTGTACCGGTATATTTATTTTTATTTTAACAATGATATCTATTAATTGGATTCGAAATTATTCCCCTAATGGTCTTCATACCATATACTGGGTATTTTCCGTGGTGTGGGCAACAGATGTCGGAGCATATATTTTTGGAAACCTTTTTAAAGGCCCGCTACTAGCGGCTAAAGTTAGCCCCTCGAAAACATGGTCAGGTGCTCTTTCCGGTATCATATGTGGATCAACTATTGGAACCCTAATACTCTATTTATTTTTTGACTTTAAGTTAATTGACCATCATCTTGGTTGGCTTTTAACAATTATTGCTGGTTTGCTCCTATCAGTTCTATCCCAGACAGGTGATTTATTAGAGTCCAAAGTTAAAAGGCATTTTAATGTAAAGGATACGGGAAGGTGGCTGCGCGGTCACGGTGGAGCTTTAGATAGACTGGATGGAATTATTCTTGTCATACCCATACTAGCATTTGTGATTTTTATTATCGGCAATGAAATTAAGTAATCCACCAGAGCAACAATTAGCTAGTGCCAATAATAAACGAGCGCTCGTTATTCAGGGTGGCGGTATGCGTGGGATATATTCAGCTGGAGCGATGACTGCTCTAGCTGAATTAGGGTTGGCTGATAGCTTTTCTCATATTTATGCTTCCTCGTCAGGCGCAATAAATGGTGCTTACCTACTTGCAGGACAAAGCCATCTAATTATTTCAGGTTACGCAGAACACCTTAACAGGCAATCACCGTTCATTCGATATTGGAGATTAACTAAAATTGTCGATATAGATTATCTTGTTGATAAAGTGCTAATGCATTCTAAATTTCCATTAGACGTTCAGGCTGTAATTGAGTCATCAACGACGCTTCATATATTATTGACAGAATTTAAAACAGCTAAAACTGTTGAGATGGATAGTAAGAAAATTAGAGCCAAAGATAATAGCGGCCATTTATTGTATGAAGTACTTAGAGCAACTAGTGCTTTGCCACTCTTCTATGGCCGAGTGATTAAGATTAATGGCGCGGGATATGTGGATGGTGGAATTACAGACGCGATCCCCTTGATGAGAGCAATTCAATCAGGGTGCAGTGATATAACTGTGATTACGACTCGAACTCCAATGTTTCGTAGAAATAAAAAAACAGGCTTAAATAGAATGTTTGGATTATTGGCACTTATCTTTCATCCAGTAGCTCTGAGAAAGGCTCTGCTAGATGAGGACCAATTATTTAATAAAACAATGAATAGACTGCAAGAGTCGGATAGTCCTGATCAGAAGTTAAGGATCACATTGGTATATCCTAGTGATAATTCTCGGCTAGCTAGTCGTACCACTCGTAATGAAAAAGAATTGAGAGATTGTGCAGAAATGGGCCGACAGGATTTATTTCGAACTCTTGCGTCATAACACAAAAATTCAACTTCTGCTGTAGCAGAAGCCTTGAAAACTGTTCTATGGGTACTTAGACTCAAATTTACTGATTTGCAAAATTATTAATAATTTAAGGTGATTTGACATTACGCTGTGAATACAAATTTGTTATATGTCGGCACAATGTCTTACCTTAAAGATAGTTATTAATGTTGCCGACAGACCATCACTTATTATTACCACCATTATATAAATTGTGAGCGAAATGGATATTCTTGTAGAAAAGCTAAATTACATATGGCCATTTTTGGTCGTAATTACTCCAGTGGTATTTTTTCATGAGTTAGGACATTACATAGTCGCACGTATAAATAAAGTTAGTGTCGAAGTATTTTCAATTGGTTTTGGCCCAGAATTATTTGGAATTAATGATCGTCATGGTACTCGTTGGAAATTTAGTTTATTGCCTCTCGGCGGATACGTAAAATTTGTCGGAGACACTAATGCAGCCAGTGTAAAAACAAATTACGATACAACAAAGGAATTAGACGAAGATGAAACTCTTAGACACTTTCAAAATAAATCTGTAGGGCAAAGGTCAGCGGTAGCGGTTGCAGGGCCACTTGCAAATTTTGTTTTAGCAATAGTAGTTTTTGCAATTTTATTCGGAACGGTAGGACAACAGTATACCCCCCCCATAGTTGGTGATGTTTTGGAAGGAAGTGCAGCCAATAACGCTGGATTTATCGCAGGTGATGAATTTATAGAAATCAATGGAAAAAAAGTGTCTCGTTTTGAAGACATACAAGCAATTGTACAAATGAATTTAGGAGAAGAACTTGCAGTTTTAGTAAATCGTAAGGAGAGTGAAATATTCATAAAGGTCACGCCTAATTTGGTTGATGCGCAAGATACTTTTGGAAATTCCATTCAAAGGCCACAGCTGGGCATTAGTGTGCCCGGGATTTCATATATTACCCATGAACCAGGTAGAGCAATATGGCAGGCATTAAAAGAAACTGGCTTTATAATCAGTGCTTCAGGCAAGGCCGTTGGACAGATGATAAGTGGCTCTAGGTCTACTGATGATTTGGGGGGGCCAATTCGTATAGCAGTTATGTCAAGTCAGGTAGCTGCAGGTGGAATTGTCAGTCTAGCTTTTTTTCTTGCAGTTATTTCAATTAGTTTGGGTTTAATCAACCTAGTACCTATACCAGTGTTAGATGGAGGTCATTTATTGTTTAATTTTTTCGAAGCGATCTTAGGACGGCCTTTAAAGCCTGAAATTCAAAATATAGGCCAAACTATTGGCTTAATTTTAATTATTGGCCTAATGGTTTGGGTTACAGGCAAGGACATTTTTGGTTTGGCCTCATGACGAAAGATAGGTCAGGTTTTTAATTTGTTGCTATGAGTATTATTTCCCCATTAAAACTCAGACAGAGTATCTTTATGCTCTTGATCATAATTACTACAGAAGTAATTTTACCCAAAGTAGGAAACGCGGAAGATATTATTGGTAAAATCGTAGTGCAGGGAAATGAGAGGATAGAGACGGAGACGGTGAAATCATACCTTTCTATTTCATCAGGCGATATATTTTCCGTAAAACAAATAAATAGCTCTTTAAAAGCCTTATTTGCAACTGGTCTATTTGCTGATGTTGCTATGCGCCGGGATGGTCAGGCACTCATAGTAAGTGTTGTGGAAAATCCTATTATTAATAGAGTGGCATTTGAGGGCAATAAACGTATAACAGATGAGAATCTAGCGCTCGAGATACAGCTTAGACCTCGTGTGGTATATACGCGAACCAGGGTGCAGAATGATGTACAGAGATTGGCAGAAATTTACCGCAGAAGTGGCAGATTTGCGGTTACCATAGACCCTAAAGTTATCCAATTGACTCAAAATAGAGTTGATTTGATATTTGAGATTGATGAAGGACCTATAACTGGAATAAGACGCATTAGTTTCGTGGGAAACAAAGCTTTCGACGATTCAGATTTGCGAGACCAAATTAGAACTAGGGAATCAGCCTGGTGGAGGATTTTGACATCAGATGACACATATGATCCTGAAAGATTAACATTTGATAGAGAACTACTAAGAAAATTTTACCTGTCTAAAGGATATGCTGATTTCCGAGTTGTTTCAGCTATTGCAGAACTTACGAGAGATAAAAAAGATTTTTATGTAACATTCACCATTGAAGAAGGAAAACGATATAGATTCGGAAAATTATCAGTGAAGAGTAATCTACCTGACCTTAACGGAGAGTCTCTTTTACATCTTCTAACTGTTGATTCTGGAGAATGGTATAATGCAGACGACGTAGAAGACACCATACAGACTTTGACTGATTCGGTGGGTGATCTTGGGTATGCCTTCGTAGACATCAGATCAAGACTTGATCGAAATCGTGAAATACAAACTGTAAATGTTAATTTTGAAATTGATGAGGGTCCCAGGGTTTATGTTCAACGTATAAATATTTATGGGAATGTCCGTACTCGCGAAGAAGTTATCAGACGAGAATTTCGACTTCTTGAAGGAGATGCATTTAATGCAGCAAAAATCCGACGATCCAGGCAAAAAATTAGGGACTTAGGGATATTTGAAACCGTTGATATTGAAACTGAACAAGGAGACAGTCAGGATCTCTCTGTATTAAATGTAGCGGTTGAAGAAACTTCAACCGGAGAGTTAAGTTTTGGGGCTGGCATTTCATCTGCCGATGGACTAATTGGTGAAACTGGTATTCGTGAAAAAAATCTTTTGGGACGAGGGCAGGAGTTAAAGTTAGGAGTATCCTTTTCCGCTCGACGTCAAGAAATTGACATGAGTTTTACAGAACCATACTTCTTAGATAAGGATGTTTCTGCAGGGTTTGATATATTTCGTAAAGGTGTTGATCTACAAGATGAAAGTTCTTTTGATAAAGATAGTATAGGGTCTGTCTTACGATCCAATTATTCTCTAATGGAGGACCTTCGGCACGGGGTTAATTACACTCTACGTAGAGACGAAGTTAGTCAAATTGCTGACACTGCATCTAGCCTAATCAAGGAACAAAAGGGAGCTGCAGTAACTTCTTCAGTTGGGCAAAACATTTTATATGATAAGAGAGATAGTCGACTTTCACCTACCGAGGGGTACTCTATTCGGCTAGGGCAAGATTTCGCCGGTGTAGGTGGTGATGTAACCTTCCTAAAGCAAACTATCGGTTCAACGTATTACTTACCTATATACTCTAATTGGGTATTTGGTTCCCGTATCACGGGTGGGTACGTGGCTGGCTTAGGGGATAAAGTAAGAATTACGGATAAATTCTTTGTTGGAGGAGCCCAGTTAAGAGGTTTTGAGTCCAGTGGCGTTGGACCAAGGGATGCTGTAACTGGAGATGCTCTAGGCGGGAACACTTTTTTTACTTCAGGAGTTGAACTAACAATTCCCCTAAATATAACTAAAGACCTTGATTTAGGCGGAGCAATATTTTCCGATGTTGGTTCAAATTTCAATGGAAACTACAAGAAAGGAACGTCAGAAATTTTAGAAGACGTTACTCCTCGAGCATCAGTGGGTGTTGGTTTTTCCTATGCATCACCTTTGGGGCCGATTAGGGTTGACTATGCAGTACCTTTCTTGAAAGAAAGTTTTGATCGAATAGAAAGACTTCGCTTCAGTTTCGGTGGAAGATTCTAGATTGTAAAAAATTAATTGTTATCGGAGTATTTAATTGAAAGTTCAAATATATCTTGTAATAAGCGCTCTTATGATTTTCCTGTCCATCTTAAACTATTCAGGAAGATTGGCAGCTCAAGAAACAACAGGGATTGTTATTGCAGTGGTCCAAGGACAGTATGTGCTAAAGGAGTCCTTTGCTTCAAAATCAATTCAGAGTCAGATAGAAGCTCGCCGAAATCAATACCAAGCCGAAATTTCTGCAAAAGAAAAATTATTGCGTGAGAGGGAAAGAGAGCTTTTACAACAACAATCCTTACTTTCTCCGGAGGCATTTGCAAAACACAGAAGTGATTTCGAGAATGATGTTGCAGCTGTACAACGAACAGTTGCTGAACGCCGAGGAGAACTAGATAGAGCGTATGCGAAAGGTATAAAGATCATCCAACGTCAAGTATCTCAAATTTTAAAAGATATTTCGTCTGAGAGGAATATTTCTCTGATAATACCAGTATCACAAACCTTGTTTTTTGATCAAAATTTGAATATTTCCAGAGAGGTATTAAAGCGACTTAATGATAAATTACCTGACTTAACCTTAGAGTTTGAGTCCAAATGATATTGATATATTACCATGGCTGATCATCGATTTTATTCTCGCATGGGTCCATTTACATTGGGAGAGTTAGCTAATTTAATAAATGCAGACTTAAATAATGTTGAAATATCTGGCCGTACAGTCACGGATGTTGGGCCATTAAATACAGCAAGTCAGGAGGAACTCAGTTTTTTGGACAACCCAAAATATATTTCAGAGTTTAAAAATACCGACGCCGGTGCTTGTATCGTATCACCAAAATATGCAAGCAAAGCTCCCGCGAGAACTGCGTTACTGATTTCAAAAGATCCGTATAAAGCCTATGCGTTAGCTGCAAGAGTTTTTTATCCAGTTATTCAACCTGAACCAGACATTTCTCATTCTGCTAGTGTGGGAAAAGATGTAACTATTGACAAATCTAGTCGAATTGAGGCTGGCGCCGTGATCGGGGACGGTGCAATCATTGGAAAACATTGTTTAATTTCTGCAAATGTTGTAATTGGAGCGTCTGTAAAAATAGGAAATCATGTAGTTATAAGATCCAATTCCACTCTGAGCCATTGTATAATTGGTGATTACGCTCACATTTACCCAGGAGTTCAAATCGGACAGGACGGTTTTGGTTTTCATCCAGATATAGAGGGACATATTAAAGTTCCACAATTGGGTCGAGTAATTATTGGTGACAATGTTGAAATTGGAGCAAACTCCACCATTGATCGCGGAAGTGGCCCCGATACAATTATTGGTAACGGGTGTTGGATTGATAACCTCGTTCAAATTGCTCATAATGTTGAATTAGGTAGAGGCTGCGTGATTGCAGCTCAAGCAGGAGTATCAGGCAGTTCAAAAATTGGCGATTTTGTATTCGTTGCCGGCCAGGTGGGAATAGTAGGGCATCTTTCGGTTGGAACTGGAGCTAGAATTGCCGGGCAGAGCGGTGTAATAAAAGATGTTCCACCTGGGGCGATTATGGGAGGCACACCTGCAGTACCCATTAAGGATTGGCACAGACAATCAATAGCAATGTCCCGCCTGATACATAAGGATAAACGTATCAATGAATAACAAAAATCAAAAAGAAGTGTATGAGAGCTTGGATATCGAGGCAATCATTCAAGCCATTCCCCATAGGTACCCATTCCTCATGATTGACAGAGTCATCGATGTAATACCTGATGTCAGCGCTACGGGTTTAAAGAATGTCTCTATTAATGAGTCGTATTTTCAGGGACATTTCCCTCGTCGTCCGGTTATGCCGGGAGTTTTGATTATTGAGTCCATGGCACAAACAGCTGCAGTGTTGGTTGTTAGGACTTTAGGGCAAAAAATGGCAGGTAAACTCGTTTATTTTATGTCTGTTAACGAGTGTCGTTTCAGAAAACCAGTGTTTCCGGGTGATCAACTACTAGTTAACGTGAAAAAAAAGCATCAACGCAAAAACGTATGGAAATTTCAAGCAGAAGTAGACGTTGATAAAGAGGTTGTCGCCCAAGCCACATATTCTGCTATGATTTTGGAAGATACATGACAAATATACACCCTACCGCAGTAATTCATAAGTCAGCTAAAGTTGAAAAAGATGTAATTATTGGTCCATATTGCACTGTTGGAGAGAACGTTACTCTTCTATCAGGAGTTAATCTGGTATCTCACGTTGTAGTTGGCGGGAACACTCGAATTGGTGAAGATACAAAAATATATCCATTTGCCTCCATTGGAATGCCTCCTCAAGACCTGAAATATGCAGGTGAGTCTTCAAAGTTAGAAATAGGAACAAATAATGTTATACGTGAGCACGTTACCATGAACCCTGGCACAGAGGGCGGTGGTATGCTTACAAAAGTAGGTGACAATTGCCTCTTCATGGTCGCCTCCCATGTGGCACATGATTGCTTGCTAGGTGACCATGTTATACTGGCAAACAACGCAACACTTGGAGGGCATGTGTGTGTTGGAGACTGGGCTATATTAGGTGGGCTTTCTGCTATTCACCAATACGTTCGTATTGGGAGGCATGCTATCGTTGGAGGAATGAGTGGTGTCGAACACGATGTTATACCCTATGGATCTGTTATGGGTGATAGGGCGCGGCTAGCAGGGTTAAATCTTGTGGGTCTAAAACGCCGTGGCTTTGGACGCGAGACAATACACGATATGAGACGTGCTTTTCGTCTCTTATTCGCCCAAGAAGGCACGATGATAGAACGCTTGGCTGATGTGTCTGATCTGTTTAATTCCATAGAGCCAGTAATGGATATTGTAAATTTTATCCAAATTGAAAGCTCAAGACCGATATGCCAGCCAAAAGGGGATAGTGTCAGTTAAGCTCGGTATTATAGCTGGTGGCGGATCTCTTCCAGCCCGCATTGTTAGATTGTGCGTGGACAACAAACGACCAGTGTTTGTAATCGCTTTTCATAATGAGACAAATACTGAAACATGTGAAGGCACTCCGCACACTTGGTTAAACATTGGCGAAGTAGGAGAGGTCATCAGACGTTTAAAATTGGAAAAGTGTGAAGAAGTTGTTTTTGCAGGGTCAATTAATAGACCATCACTTTCAAAATTGAAAATGGATATGCGAGCCTTAAAGTTACTGGCTAAGATCAAAACTGTGTCTGGCAAGGGAGATAATGCATTACTATCATTACTAGTAAATGAGCTAGAAAATGAAAAATTTCGTGTGGTTGGTGCCGACGAATTATTGAAATCCAATGTTCCACTTGGATTAATCGCTGGAAGAGAACCTAATCCAAACGATAAAAATGACATACAAATCGGGTTGAATGTAGTAACGGCAATGGGAAAACTGGATGTGGGACAAGCTGCCGTTATTGAGGAAGGTTTAGTCATTGGCGTAGAGGCAATAGAAGGTACGGACAAATTACTTAGGCGTTGTTTAGGATTGAAGCGAGAGTCCAAGGGAGGAGTTTTAGTAAAATTGAAAAAGCCTAATCAGGAAGAAAGAATAGACTTACCAACAATTGGCATTAATACCGTACAAATCGCTTCAAAAATTGGATTAAGCGGTATTGCCATTCATGCAAATCACTCGATAATTATAGATCGTGAAAAGGTAATAGAAGAAGCTAATAAAGTTGGCTTATTTATTATTGGTGTAAAGGCTTGAAGACTTCGGAAGATGTTGATCCTCTTGTATATATAATTGCTGGAGAGCCTTCCGGCGACCTTATAGCTTCTCGTCTAATGGCTGCACTCAAAAAAAAGACAGATGGAAAAATAAGGTTTCAAGGCATTGGTGGAGAACTAATGCATAAGGAGGGAAGTTTTAAGAGTATTTTCCCAATGCATGAGTTGTCCGTCATGGGGTTAGTTGAAATTTTACCACACTTACCAAATCTTCTTAGGCGTATAAAAGAAACGGAGAAGTCAATCAAGGAGGTCTCTGCAGATGTTCTGGTTACAATTGACTCGCCTGAGTTTAATTTTCGAATCTGTAAAAAATTAAAAAATACTGGGATACCGATTGTACATTATGTTGCGCCTCAAGTTTGGGCATGGAGGCCAGGCAGAGCGAAAAAACTATCTAATTTTCTCGACAACCTTCTCTTATTGTTTTCATTTGAACAAAAATATTTTGATAATTATAATCTAAAAACCACGTTTGTTGGTCACCCCATCCTTGAAGAACCATTTTCCAAATCTAACGGAATAGTATTTCGAGAAAAACATAAGATAGGTAAAGAAGATCTTCTCCTATCTATTTTACCAGGAAGCCGTAAAGCTGAATTAGTTCGCCATTTGCCTATTTTTTCAGAAACCGTCACTCTTTTGAGAGAACGCTATAACTTAAAATGGGTTGTTGTTCCAGCTATTCCAAAATATAGAGAGCTTGTTGAAAGTAAAGTGCAAAGGTGGGATGTTAATACTATTGTTGTAGACGCTGCACAAAACATTGAAAAGTTTTCAGGAATGCTCGCAAGCGATGCTGCGCTCACCTCAGCAGGTACTGCTACTTTGGAACTGGCAAGAGCTCAAGTTCCGATGGTAGTAACCTACCGTGCACACCCGATTACTTTTGCGGTAGCAAAACGCTTAGTTACTATTCCCCACGTAGCTTTAGTTAATATTATTGCTGATCAACATGTAGTACCAGAGTATTTGCAGAAAAATTGCAAGCCGGAAATTCTTGCTTCCGCTGTTGGAAAAATGCTAATTGATAAGATTGCTAGAAATGACCAAATGAAGTGGTTAGAAAAAGTGTCTTCGAAACTTGGGGATAAAACTTCTCCGCCAAGTCATCTAGCCGCTGAAGTTATACTTAAACTTATACAACAAACAGAGCCAATCAGTGGAAGGTTATAATGACTTCAAAAGTATCAACATCCAGAGTTTTGCATACCATGCTGAGAGTTAGAAATTTGGAAAAATCAATAGATTTTTATACGCGGTTATTAGGTATGAAATTGTTGCGTCGGACGGATTACTCAGGAGGGAAGTTTACACTTGCGTTTGTTGGATATGGAGACGAGGTAAACAATACTGTCATTGAGCTTACTCATAACTGGGAACAAGTCGAACCCTACGATCTTGGGGCTGGATTTGGTCATATTGCAATTGGGGTGTCTGATATTAATACTACGTGTGAAAAACTTGCTTCTGAAGGAGTTAACATTCCTCGAGCTCCTGGACCCATGATGCATGGCACCACAGTTATTGCTTTTATTGAAGACCCAGACGGTTACAAAATAGAGCTAATTGAAACCTAATCAACAAAAGCAATTGTTTCTACAATTAACAATTAAAATAAATGGCCGTGAATAATTGGAAGTATCTTTAAAACAACACATTCCAAAACGTCTTTAGCGTTTATTTATGGGAATATAACTACGTTGCTTTTCCCCAGTGTAAAGTTGCCGGGGTCGTCCAATCTTCTGATGCGGATCCTCTATCATTTCATTCCACTGGGCGATCCAACCCACAGTTCTTGCAAGAGCAAAAATTACTGTAAAAAGATGGCTGGGAATACCAAGTGCTTGTAGGATTATTCCTGAATAAAAATCTACGTTAGGATACAATTTTCTCTCTACAAAATATTCATCCTCTAAAGCTATCCTTTCTAACTCCCGAGCTATATTTAGAAGCTCATTATCTAAACCTAAATCATCAAGTACTTCATGGCATGTTTTGTGAAGAACTTTTGCTCTAGGATCATAATTTTTGTAAACACGGTGACCAAAACCCATTAAACGAAATGGATCGTCCTTATCTTTAGCCCTTGCCACACATTCTGGAATGCGATCTACACTACTAATCTCTTTAAGCATCTGAACTACAGCTTCATTTGCCCCTCCGTGAGCTGGCCCCCAAAGTGTAGCAATTCCTGCGGCAATGCACGCGTATGGATTAGCCCCAGAGGATCCGGCTAAACGTACAGTGGAAGTGGAAGCATTTTGTTCATGATCAGCATGCAGAATTAAAATTCTATCCATTGCATTAGCTTGAATAGGGTTAATTTCATAGTCTTGGCAAGGTACAGCAAATAACATGTGAAGAAAGTTTTCAGAATAACTTAGATCATTTCGAGGATAAACAAACGGTTGACCAATAGCGTATTTATGCGCCATTGCTGCAATTGTAGGCATTTTTGCAATCAACCTATGAGATGCAATCTTCCTCTGGTAAGGGTCTTGAATATCTGTTGTATCATGATAGAAGGCGGCCAGGGCACCAACCACGCCAATCATTACCGCCATTGGATGGGAATCCCGGCGAAACCCCCGAAACAAATAATTTATTTGCTCCTGCACCATTGTATGTTGCGTAATAGTAGCATCAAAATCAGATTTTTTTTGTTCAGTTGGTAGGTCGCCATATAAAAGTAAATAAGCAACTTCCAGAAAGTCACTATTTTCAGCTAGCTCATTAATTGGATAGCCCCTGTGGAGAAGAATACCCTGATCTCCATCAATATAAGTAATTTTTGACTCACAAGAACCTGTAGATGTGAAGCCAGGATCATAAGTAAAGTTTCCGGTTGCCCCATAAAGACTACGCACATCTATAACTGCGGGCCCTAGACTCCCGGATAAGACAGGAAGGCTTACAGATTTTCCCGTAGATTTGTCTGTTAGAGAAAATGTCCCATTATTTGAGGGGCTTGCACCCATATTCTCATCCTCTTTCATAATTCATTCCTATTGTGTGAACTTACAATACTACAGGAAAAAAGATTATATTTCATCAGAATTTTTACTTCCAATTCAGCTTATAATAATATGCTGTGATGCCCTATTTATCAAACAAGCCAAGAAGTATAGCAAAATATTTTCTAATGCTTATCTCTAAGCCTCTGAATAGACTCATCTTTTCCAAGTGAGTATAAAACATCAAAGATCCCCGAGGATACCTTACTCCCCGTTAATAATACCCTAATTGGTTGAGCTATTGCACCTATCTTTATACCTTCTCGTTTGCAGAATTTACTAATTAATACTTCCAAACTCTCGAGATTCCATACCTCACTCTTCTCCAATTCACTTGTAACCGCTGATATCAGACTCAAATCCGACTTGTTGATAACAATTTTAGCTTTGTCTTCAATATCAATTGGTCTGCTATAAAACAAAAACTTCGACTTTTCGGTTAATTCTAGTAAATTATTCACTCGTAGTATAAGGCTTGGAATTAGCCGTTTCAGGCTACATATTTCAAAATCAGCGAGCGGACGTTTCAAAATAATAGATATAAATGGCATCAGTCTCTCCACTAATTCATCGGTACTGATTTCGCGGAGATAATGACTGTTCAAGCTCATCAGTTTTTCAATATCAAACTTAGCTGAAGAACGGCCAATACTTTCCAAATTGAACCATTTGATAGCACTTTCGGATGATATAATTTCTTCATTTCCATGACTCCAGCCTAGGCGAAGAAGATAATTTAGCATTGCCTCTGAAAGAATTCCCATTTCTTCTGAATAATACTTTGTAGCGAGTGCTCCGTGACGTTTAGAGAGTTTTGTACCGTCTGCACCATGCAACAACGGCACATGTGCATATTTTGGAATGGTCCAATCAAGCGCATTAAAAATTTGTGATTGCCTTGCAGCATTTGTTAAATGATCATCGCCTCTTATTATGTGGCTAATTTGCATATCGTGATCATCAACCACCACCGATAGCATATAAGTAGGCGTTCCATCTGACCTCAGCAATATCATGTCATCAAGTTGTTTGTTAGAAACCTCAATGGTGCCCTGAACTAAATCATGAATTCTTGTAGTTCCGGTCAAAGGCATTTTTAATCTAATAGCAGGTGATATATTTTTTTGCTCATCGGTGGGTTCTCGGTCTCTCCAACGCCTGTCATATAGCATTGGGCGACCTTCAGAGCGTGCTTTTATACGCATTTCCTCTAATTCTTTTGGAGTACACCAGCAACGATATGCTTTCCCACACTTTAATAATTCTTGAGCAATTTCAGTGTGCCTTTCAATCCTTTCAGATTGGCTAACTACATCTCCATCATAATGTAAGCCTAACCAGTTTAGGCCATCATATATGGTTTCTAATGATTCTTTAGTGGATCTTTGTCTATCGGTATCTTCTATCCTTAAGAGAAATTTTCCATTATGGCGTCTCGCATACAACCAATTAAAGAGAGCGGTGCGAGCTCCGCCGATGTGGAGAAATCCTGTGGGTGAGGGGGCAAAACGAGTTACAATGGTCATAAAGGAAAACTTATCGCTATACAATAATTACCCCAAAATATCGGAATAATTTTCTTTTAGATATAATTAGAAAAGCAAAGGGAAGTCCTGAATCAAATGTTATATGACCCTACATATTTAACTAAAATGCTAGATAGAAAACAATACTTCTATTAAACTAGGTGTAACGACGTATTAACCCTGATAATTTGCCTTGAATAGTTACTCTGCCAGGCCCGAATATCCTTGTTTCATAGTTCTGGTTGGCTGGTTCCAACGCGATAGACTCTCCCTTCCTTCGGTATCTTTTTAAGGTAACCTCAGACTCATCTATAAGTGCAACTACTATTATTCCATTTTCTGCTGATTCGCACCGTTCAATGATGGCAGTATCACCATCATAAATGCCGGCTTCTGACATAGAATCCCCATCGACTTCTAAAGCGTAATGCGCACCTTTTCCCAACATAGTATGTGGGACGTCAATAAATGCAGTCTCGTCGCGAACCGCTTCAATTGGCATACCGGCTGCAACCCTGCCATATAAAGGGATAGCTACTGAGTGGTTACCAGTATTATTAATATTATCTATTTTCGCATGCTGGTTAACCCCACTATTACCAAAATTACCCCTTACCACGCTTGGATTAAATTTACCTGAAGATGATAGAGCCGACGAACTAGTGGCGCTTTGAGAGTTTGGTAACTTTAATACTTCGAGGGCACGAGCTCGGTGAGGAAGGCGTCGAACAAAGCCTCGTTCTTCTAAAGCAGAAATTAAGCGATGAATACCTGATTTTGATTTTAAACCTACAGCCATTTTCATTTCTTCAAAAGAGGGGGCAGTGCTGGTTTTTGATATATGACCATCGATGAATAACAATAGTTGAAGCTGTCTTTTTGTTAACATCTTTACCCCCAGTTGGCTAACAGAGATCGCATAAATGTTCTATTTTAGTTCTCATTCATTGTCAAGCTTTTCACAATTCATAACCTGGTAACAAAATTAAAATATTGTCAAACTAGATGAGACAAAGGGATTACCCGAACTAATTCTCCGACTTCTCTTTGTTTATCGAAGGGAGGTCGAACAATAAGCGCGTCCGACATTGAAAATACAGAAATCATGGAACTATCTTGATACTTATATGGCAACACAGCTAGTTTGCCTCTACTATCGTTCTCAAACGTTGCTCTCAAATAATCTTCTCTCTCATCATTTTGTTTTAATGTACTCAAGATTGGTAACTCTAAAATAGGCAAGTCAGTTTTCAGTGCTCCGAGTAATGCTAAAATTGCGGGACGCAAAAAAATTAAAGCACAGACTAGTGTGGATACAGGATTTCCGGGAAGTCCGATAAAGTGAGTAGACCCTAGCCGGCCAAAAATTAATGGTTTTCCTGGGCGCATAGCAATCTTCCAAAAATCTAACTCAAGTCCAATTTCCTTCAAAGCACCCTGAACCAAATCGTGTTTTCCAACAGAAGCTCCTCCAGTTGTTACCAGAATATTAACCCCTTCGGCATGATTCACCATGGACTGCAACTTATCAATTTGGTCTGGCGCTATTCCGATACAAAAAGGTTTACCTCCAAAATATTCTACTGACGCCATTAACGCGTGCGAATTGGAACTTACCACTTGGTTTTCACTTAATGGTTCACCCGGCATCACGATCTCGTTACCAGTAGAAATGATTCCTACTGTCGGTTTTCGTCGTACACACAACCAAGGGTGGTTCATGCTCGCCGCATAACCAACTGCTCTAGGGGACAATATTTGTCCTGCCTTCAACCCAACTTGACCACGTTCAAAGTCTAATCCAGTTTTTCTAATAAATTGTCCTTTTTTCGAAGGAGTAAGTATTGTTACATCAGTAGATGTTGTTGTTACATTAGCATTTTCTTGTATAACAACCGTATCAGCGCCTCTAGGGATTTTAGAGCCTGTAAATACTTGAACTGTCTCGTTTTGGTTCAGCTCACCATCAAAATTACTGCCTGCAGGTACGGATCCAATTAATCTAAGCGTATGGGGAATGGTCTTCAGGTCCTCATGCCTTACTGCATAGCCATCCATTGAGGATACATCGAAAGGAGGTTGTGAAATTCTGGCACTAATATCTTCAGCCAAAACACGTCCACATGCATCAGACAATGGTATAATTTCTTTACCAGTAGGCGATAATAATTTTGTTATTCTTTGGATAGCCTCACTAACTGGGATCATAAATTGCCTATTTTGTTAGCTAGTTAACTAATCTTGGACAAATTGGCCAGATTTACCGCCCGATTTATAAGTTACCCGTATATCAGAAATAATCATTGAACGATCAACGGACTTACACATGTCATATACTGTCAAGCCTGCAACAGAAACCGCAGTTAGAGCCTCCATTTCAACTCCTGTTCTAGACCTCACTGCACAAGTAGCGCTAATATTAACTGCATTAGTTGATCTATCACACTGCAGATCAACTTCTACTGAATCTAAACCTAACGGATGGCAAAGAGGTATCAAATTTGAAGTTTGTTTTGCCGCCATAATTCCTGCTAAACGTGCTACCTGAAGAACGTCGCCTTTCTTCAACCGACCTTCAACTATTAATTCGAGAGTAGCCTTATCCATTGATACACTGGCACAAGCGGTAGCTTTTCGCTCTGTTATATCCTTTTCAGATACATCAACCATTCTGGCATTTCCTTGTTGGTCAAAATGAGTAAATGATGATGATGATGACATTTAGTATTTCCTCTATCTTCCTTGACCACACAAAAGTTGTTGAGTTGCTATCAAAATATTATCCTGACGCATAAGGGATTCACCTACAAGAAACCTTCTAATACCTTCTCGCTTCATAGCTATTATATCTTCATGGCTGTTTATTCCGCTTTCACATACTATATCACAATTTTTGGGAACAATAGGTAGCAAGCGTATAGTGGTATTTAAGTCCACCTCTAAAGTTTTTAAGTTCCGGTTATTAATCCCAATTAAATTAGCCCCAATTTTAATTGCATTTTCTAACTCGGATTCATTATGTACCTCAACTAAAACGGCCATACCCAATGCCGTTGCTTCTTGCTTCAATTCTTTTGCCTGCTCGACAGATAAAGCAGCCATAATAAGCAAAACGCAGTCCCCGCCCAACACTCTGGTTTCAACAATTTGATATGAATCTAAAATAAAATCTTTACGAAGTATCGGCAGTAATGTTGCATTTTTTGCCTGCATAATGTGATGATCTTCCCCGCTGAAATATTCAATATCGGTAAGTACAGACAAACAAGTGGCTCCTCCACTTTCGTATGCGCGGGCAAGGTTTATCACGTCAAAATTAGATTTTATTAAACCTCTACTAGGAGAGGCTTTTTTTAATTCGGCGATCAAAGCAGTACCGTGTTGACCGTTTAGCGCAGCCTCAGTAAGTGCACTGTGAAAACTTCTCAATGGGGGAGTGTGCTTAACCAACAGCTCTAACTCTGATTGAGACCGCATTTTTTTTGACTTTGCAATGTGCTCTATTTTTGACTTGCATATTTTCGTGAGCATATCTGGCATAGTATTATCTATTTGTAATCTCAATTAGTTTTTTTAAAGTTGCGATAGCAGCACCAGAATCAATAGCATGCATAGCTTCCTTAACTCCTTCAGATAAGTTGCTTGCACGACCAGCAACCATTAAGGCTGCTGCCGTATTTAACAAAACAATATCTCTAATAGGTCCGAGAGTTCCTTTTAACATTGAATTCATCGTATCTGCATTAACCTTTGCATTCCCGCCACGAATATCAGCATCATCGGCGCGAGACAAACCTGCATCCTCCGGAACTATTTCAAAGCTGCTAAGCTGTCCTTTGTAGAGCTCCACCACATAACTAACTCCTGTAGTAGTGAGCTCATCTATGCCGTCTGAGCCATGAATTACCCAAGCCTTTTCAGATCCCAAATTGTGGAGAACTGCTGCAATAGGTTCTAACCAGGAGCGGTCATAAACACCCATAATTTGCCTTTTAACTCCTGCGGGATTTGCTAGTGGACCCAATAAGTTAAATATTGTTCTTGAACCCAGCTCTGCACGCACAGGTGCTACGTGCCTCCAGGCTTTGTGATGACGGGGTGCCATCATGAATCCAATTCCTGCTTCCGTGAATGCTTCTTTAATTAACAAGGTATCTGCATCAATATTCACTCCAAGCTCCATTAAAACATCGGCGGAACCAGATTTAGAAGATACTGCACGATTACCATGCTTTGCGACCGGAACGCCACAAGCTGCAGCTACAATTGCAGCCCCAGTAGAGATGTTAAAGGTGCCCTTAGCATCTCCACCAGTTCCACAGGTATCTATAGCCCCATCAGGAGCTTCTATTCCATCAACTCTGGCTCTTACAGCCATAGCTCCGCCAGATATCTCGTCGACTGATTCGCCCCGTACCCTGAGGCCCATCAGTAACCCAGCTGTTTGTGCCACGGTTGCATCTCCAGTCATAATTATAGCAAAAGCCTGTTTAGATTCTTCTAAGGTAAGAAATTTTCCATTTGCAACTTTTTCTATAAGGATTCGAAACTTTTCCGCACTTGAACTCATTAAATTCTACTATCCACTTGTAATATATTAAGAAAGTTTAAAAGCAGATCATGCCCATGCTCTGAAGCTATACTTTCGGGGTGAAATTGAATGCCATGTATAACATATTCTCTATGTTCCAACCCCATAATTATTCCGTCCTTTGTTTTCGCTGTAACTTTGAGACAATCTGGAAGACTTGCTTGCTCTACGATCAAAGAGTGATAACGAGTGGCAGAAAATGGGCTTGGTATGCCTTTATAAAGGCTGCTCTCAAAATGGTGAATGTCACTAATTTTTCCATGCATCAAATTGGGCGCACGTACCACTTTGCCTCCAAAAGCCTGACCGATCGCCTGATGACCTAAACAAACTCCTAATATGGGCAGGGTGCCCGCGCACCCCTTAATCAACTCGAGACAAATTCCAGCTTGATCAGGTTCGCAAGGACCGGGAGAAATAATAACAGCAGAAGGCTTAATTGACAGCACTTCAGATACACTTATGGCATCATTGCGATAAACTCTGACTGGGGCGCCCAATTCACTAAAGTAGTGAACCAGATTATAGGTAAAACTATCATAATTATCGATTAGGAGTAACATAGCTAAACATCAAACCATTTTTAAATCGCTGTGAACAATCTATAACTTTATTGTACATCCTAGTTATATTGAAAATCGTATCAAAGAATAACTCTATTAATTTTTATTATTAAGCTCTTTATTTTTATACAATTCATACTGCGAACAAAATTCAAATAGAAAATTATAGTCTAACTCTTTAATTAAAAAAATAACGGAGCAAATTTTAATTATTGCTAGCCCCTGAGGATGATAGAAGAAGAGGTCTACCTCAAATGAGAAATAGAGACAAATACCAACGTATTGCAAATTTTTATGATTTTCTGGATGCTCCCTTTGAACGCAAACGCTATCGGAAAATAAGGCAATATCTATGTAAAAATATATCGGGCTACACTCTTGATGCTGGCACAGGGACTGGACAAAACTTAACTTTTTTGTCTCAGAGCAGCACTATGACTGTAGCTCTTGACCTTAGTTCCGCAATGCTGTCAAAAGCACGTGGGAGAACCTTGAATTATCATAATGTACAATTTGTAGAATCGGATATTGTAAAGGCACCGTTTAGAGATAATACTTTCGATAATGTGATCTGCTCGTTTTTATTCTGTGTTTTGAAACCTCAAGAACAGATTACTGCTCTTAAAGAGATTTGTCGTATTTGCAAACCACAAGGTGAAATTCGTCTTTTAGATTATTGCTACTCTAAGCATTTTATAAAGAGGATGGGAATGTATTTATGGGCGCCTTGGGTGAAATGGGCCTACGGAGCAGAATTCAACAGTCAAACACAATCGTATTTAGATACTGCTGGCCTAAAAGAAATAACCTATCAGTATGTATATAAAGATATAATTCGCCTTTTAGTAGCTAAACCAAAAGCATAGTGAATGCAGCTTATAGGATACAAATTCTTCTATTTTCAATAAACTGCTAGAATTTATGGAGCGATAAATAAAATGGTAAAAAGCAGTGAAAAAGTATTACGATTACATCAAAGCGATAACGTAATAGTTGCAAAACAAAGAATATCAGTTGACACAGATTTAATGGATAATGGCATTCCTATTACTGCAATTAGCGCGATTCCGACAGGTCATAAAATAGCCACTCAACATATAAGTAAGAATAATGCGGTTAGAAAATATGGCCAAATTATTGGCTTTGCTACTAAAGATATAAAAGCTGGTGAGCACGTACATGAACAAAATTTAGGATTTGCTGAATTTGAAAGAGAATACAAATTTTCCTCTGATGTAAAAACAACCAACCTTATCCAGAAAAAAAACAGAGCTACATTTCAAGGTATTGTCCGACCAGACGGGAGGGTGGCTACAAGAAATTTTATAGCCATTCTTACTAGCGTTAATTGTTCTGCAACAGTAGCTAGATATATCGCTAACCATTTTCAAGGAAACAAGTTGGAGGATTGGCAAAATGTTGATGGAGTTATTGCATTAACGCATGGTTCAGGTTGTGGAACAGCACCACATGGTGATGGATGGGATTACCTGCGGAGGTGTATAGCTGGATATGCAAAACACCCAAATGTTGCTGGCACCCTATTATTAGGCTTAGGCTGTGAAATAAATCAGATAGATGACATGGTTGAGGACCTAGGTCTGCAAAATCAAGAGAATATAATGTTAGAGACTATGACGATTCAAGAATCGGGAGGCACTAATTCTACAATTCAGGAAGGTATCAGATGTGTTGAAGCTATGTTACCCAAAGCCAATCAAGTAATCCGACAAACGGTATCATCTAGTCATATAATTCTAGGAATGGAATGTGGGGGGTCTGATGCGTTTTCAGGGATTACAGCTAATCCTGGTCTAGGAGCAGCTGCTGATCTGATTGTACAAAATGGAGGTACCGCAATATTGGGCGAAACACCAGAAATATATGGGGCAGAACATTTATTAATTCGCAGAGCGGAATCGGAGAGTGTAGGTCGTAAACTTTTAAATCGTATTTCATGGTGGGAAAATTATACAAAAGATAACGGTGCAGTCGTGGATAACAATCCGTCACCGGGAAACAAGCAAGGGGGATTAACAACAATTCTCGAAAAATCGCTTGGAGCCGCGGCCAAAGGTGGTACAACAAATTTAGTTGAAGTATACAGATATGCCGACAAGATAGAAAAGTCTGGTTTTGTCTTTATGGACACACCGGGGTACGACCCTGTTTCGGTAACAGGTATGGTTGCTGGAGGTGCAAACGTAGTATGTTTTACTACTGGGAGAGGGTCAGTTTTTGGATGCAAACCTACACCCAGTCTTAAATTAGCCACTAACACAAGTATCTACAATCGTATGAATGACGATATGGATATCAACTGTGGCCGTGTTATAGATGAAGGCATGAGTGTGGAAGATTTAGGTCAAGAAATATTTCAATTAATCCTAGATACTGCATCGGGAAAGCAAAGTAAAAGTGAGATATTTGGATTTGGGGACGAGGAATTTTTGCCGTGGCAAGTCGGTGCAGTATTATAATTTTGCATTTCTCAATATTAGTCGTAACGCTGAATATTTGTTGTTAATATTTTAATTTTGTTTTCTGCCAGCAAACCGTGTTGCCTCCTCGGCAGCCCTAAACAGCGCCCGAGCTTTGTTTACTGTTTCCTCATACTCAGCCTCTGGATCGCTGTCTGCGACAACACCACCACCAGCTTGTACATACATTTTGCCATCTTTTACAATCGCTGTTCTTAGAGCTATGCACGTATCCATAGCACCAGACGCTGAAAAGTAACCAATTGCACCAGCATAAATACCACGGCTTTGTTTCTCTAAATCATTTATTATTTCCATTGCTCTAATTTTGGGCGCTCCCGTTACAGTACCAGCAGGAAAGCCTGCTATTAATGCTTCCAGGGAATCTAGTCCTGTCTCTAACTGCCCTTCCACATTAGAAACAATATGCATTACATGGGAATAGTATTCAATTTTCATCTTTTCAGTAACCCTGACCGTGCCAACCTTTGCCACTCGTCCCACGTCATTTCTTCCTAGGTCAAGCAACATCAAATGTTCGGCAAGTTCCTTCGGATCAGAAAGTAAATCATCTGCAAGTTTTCCATCCTCAATATAATTTGCGCCTCTGGGACGCGTACCTGCTATTGGTCTAATTGTTACCTGGCCATCTCGTACACGCACAAGAATTTCGGGACTGGATCCAACAACTGCAAAATCACCAAAATTGAGAAAGTATAGAAAGGGTGACGGATTAAGTCTTCGCAAAGCTCGATATAGAGAAAAAGGTGGTAATCCAAAGGGTGTGGAAAATCTCTGTGATGGAACCACCTGAAATACGTCACCAGCTTCAATAAAATTTTTCGCCCGCTCCACAAAACTTATATATTCATCCTTAGTAGTATTGGATTCAATTACCGCATCTTTTGGTTGGTCACTTGTTACTTCAGCGTTAATCGGTAAGGGTCGCTCTAGGTCAGCCAAGGTGTCATCTAACCTTTCAGAGGCGAGAGCATAAGCCATCTCCGAGTTCATACCCTCGTCTGGCCAAACAGGGGTTACTAGAGTAAGCCGATCTTCAACAGAGTCAAAAATTGTCATAATTGTTGGCCGCATTAAAATAGCATCAGGTAATTTTAAAGGATCAGGATTTGATTCGGGAAGAACTTCCATGTGTCTAACCATATCATAACCAACGTAACCAACTAAACCCGCTGACATAGGAGGCAAATGTTCAGGCAATTGAATTCTACTAGCGTTTATTAACTTACGCATTGAAATAATTGGTGTTTCATCACAGTTAACAAATTTCGTTTGATCAAACCGTGCGCTCGTATTTACTTCTGCGTGGTTTCCAAAACATCGCCAAATAACATCTGGCTTCAAGCCTATAATTGAATATCTTCCCCTTACCGCTCCCCCTTCAACTGATTCTAATAGGAAACTATTCGGCCTCCCAACAGCCAATTTTAGGAAAGTTGATACTGGTGTTTCTAAATCTGCAACAAATGTTGTCCAAACGACTTGGGGACGATTGGATGCATACAAAATTTTAAACTCATTAAAATTTGGTGAAACACTCATGGTATATCTAAAATACGTTTCAATACTGCTTGATTGGCAGAAACTTTATAACGAGAACTAAGTGCATATCGATAGACGGAATATACGTCACTCTTTCTCTCACTAGTGAGGTTAACCATAATACTTTTAAATGATGGGTCGTCGTTTTTAATCTCCGAAATTGGAGTCACACCTGCTAAAAGCGCGACAACGTAACCGCCAGTAACTTCATCAACAATAGGTTTTGGATCAGAAGTTTTCTGCTTAAATAGCTTAGATATTGTATTACTAGTTACCTGTTCTGTGGCATTAGGATTATTACGTAATAATCCTTCAACTAACTTAACATTGTAATTTTTCTTCCTGAATACAGAGTCGAACTGATCTACTGAATTAATCTGGGAAGAAAGTTCCTCTGCCATCAATTTTGCTTGTTTATTTTGCTCAGATTTTTTCCAGCCATTTATAGCTTTCGGCCTGACTTCGTCTAAAGACAAAAGAGCCTGACGCGTTATTGAATCAACCCGAACAACCAAATAGTTACCGCTCTCGGTTTCGATGAGAGGGGAATAACTACCAACGTCCATTGCGAACGCTTCCCGGATAATGTCACTTGAATCCAGACCCTCATTAATTACCGATGCTCCATTTGAAGAATAACCATTTAGGTCAAGGTATGGTATATTTTTCACTTTAATACCTATTAATCCACCAGCCTCTTCCAGAGTGGATCCGCCTGCAAGCTCATCCTCTAAAACCGTGGATAATCTGTATAAATCATCTACAGCAGTGTTTGCTGACATTTCTTCGTACAAGCTATCTTTTACCTCGTTAAAAGATTCTCGCCTAGGAGCTCTTACCTGATTGAGTTTAAATAAGTGCCACCCATAGGATGTATTGACCATTTGACTCACCTCACCAATACCAAGTTCAAAAACAGCATCACCAGCACTCTTTGGTAAAGACGACCTTTCAACTCCACCCATGTGCATAACCGTTGCACCCTTCTTAGCTAACTTATCAGCAACAATTTTGAACGAGATACCTGAATTTAATAGGTTAAAACCCTCTTCAATTAGAGATTTGTCAGGAGAAAGAATCTGGTGAATATCGCGTTGCTCATCCAAATCATATGTTGCTCCGCGAGCCTCATATTCCAAAACAAGGTCTTCTTCGGTGATATTAGAGTCTTCCATAACAGCGTCTGGAGTAATTAGTAGATAGGTAATTGATCTATGCTCAGGCATCATAAAGAGGGATTTATTATTATTATAAAACTCGTTCAACTCTGACCCCGTTGGTTGATCAATGATTTTCATTAAATCGCTTGGAACAAATGCAACTTTCGCGCTTCTTACTTCATTGCGGTGACGATATAGAATGTTTGAAAGGGTGTTAGGTGTAATTTGACCACTAAGTATAGTATCAACAACCTGCTCATTTTGAACGTCTGATCTCACTAACCCCTCATAAATATCGGGGGTTAGATTTGCCTGAAATAAAGCCTGATCGTAGAGACTGCGATCAAACTCGCCATTTTCTCCAACAAAGGAGTTTTGAGATAGAATTTTTTGTTTTACCATCTCATCGGTAACAACTATGCGTAGGGTATCTGCTTCATTGGCGACAAGCGCCTTAGTAATTAGACGATTAAGGGTCAACTCGGCTAATCCCAAGCCTACTGCCATTTCTGCTGTTAAATTGGGTATGTTGGTCTCAACACGTTTCATTTCCCGGCGAAATTCTCTCACAAAATCAGCTTCAGATATCTCCAACTCTCCAACCATTGCCACAGACCCAGCTCCTCCACCAGACCTGAAGACATCTCCGAAACCCAGTGATACTACCAGCGCAACACCGGCCACAATCATTATGATCTTTCCGGTCCAAGTTTTTGAACTTTTTTGAATTGCATTAAGCATAATTAGAAAGAATTCCTTCTAACCATTTAAATGTTGGTCTATATGGATAGGGATTAGCAATACATCTGGGATAATAGAGATGTGAATTATTCATCGCAATACGAAATAAGCATTATAATATTTTAGTTAGTACATCTGGAAGCTGGAAATCAGTGAAATGCTGTGTTAGTTCTCTAATTATTCCCCTTATAAAAAGATTTGGATCAACATGAGCAGTGTTTCAAATAACAGTGTTTCTATAAAACCAATAGTAATTGCAAACTGGAAAATGCATGGTTCAAGGCGCGATAGTCGAAACTTTGTAGTGAATTTTTCTTCCCTCGTGTCAGAGAATAACAAATTAGCTTGCGATATCGTTATTTGCCCTCCTGTAACGCTTATCTCTGAGTTGCGTGATGTATTATATGAATCATCAATTTCTCTCGGCGGTCAGGATAGCCACTATGAAGTTTCTGGCCCTTATACTGGTAATGTAAGTGCAACGATGCTGGCAGATGTAGGCTGTACTTTTGTAATCTTAGGACATTCTGAGCGGCGGACTCTTCACTTCGAAAGTAACGATATTGTTGCTCGAAAGGCCTCGACTGCATTAAATGCTGGGCTTTCAGTAATTCTTTGCGTTGGAGAAGATGAAAATCAAAGGAGAACTGGCGATGAACTTAAGATAGTGGGCAATCAATTAAAAAATTCACTTCCAATGGAAGCAAACGAAAACAATGTTATTATCGCGTATGAACCATTATGGGCTATCGGGTCTGGACAAATACCTAGCATCACACAAATACAAGAAATGACTAATCAAATTAGAGAAAGTTTTAATCTCCTATTAGGGTGCAACCCAGAAAAACTGCGTGTTTTATATGGCGGATCTGTAAAACCAGAGAATGCGGGGCAAATCCTCTCTATTTCCGGTGTGAATGGTGCTCTTGTTGGCGGGTCTAGTCTTTCAGTGAATGACTTTTGGGATATTTGTGCGCATTATAAAGAAAAGTGAATGAGGATGATCCTCTAGAATACGGCAGAGTTATTTTAACTTACGAGGTAATCGTGGAAACCATACTACTTGTTGTCTTAATAATTGTTGCGATTTCAATGATCGGCGTGGTCTTAATCCAACGCAGTGAAGGGGGAGCTCTTGGAATTGGGGGTGGGGGGCCAGGTGCTATGTTTTCTGCACGAGGTTCCGCGAACTTTTTGACTAGAGTAACCGCAGTTTTAGCTGCTATTTTTATTATTTTAAGCCTAGTTTTAGCAATTTTGTCCAAAGACAACGATAAAAGAAAGTCGGTAATGGATGCAGCTCCAATTTCGTCTACCGATAGCAATAATGATTTTCTTGACGACCTTGACTCGGAAGACTATGACCCGGAACCACTCAAAAATATAAATCTAGATAAAAACTAACAATTCCCGAGTCGCTTATTCAAGCGTAAATACAAGGTTTAGCATTGTGTCTATTACACCTTAATATTCGCCTGCAACCAACACTTTTACTCATATAATAAATATTTTTTTACCTTATACTTGGGAGTTTGCAATACCTCTGATATGGTACATGTCCATGACACGGTATATTTTTATCACCGGCGGCGTGGTTTCCTCTCTTGGGAAGGGTCTTTCGTCTGCCGCTCTCGGAGCACTTCTTCAAGCGAGAGGGTACTCAGTTAGGTTGAAAAAGTTCGACCCTTACCTAAATGTCGACCCTGGAACAATGAGCCCTTATCAACATGGTGAGGTATATGTTACTGACGATGGTGCTGAAACTGACCTCGACCTCGGGCATTATGAACGATTTACGGGGGTTCCAGCTCAAAGTAGCGATAGTGTTACAGCAGGAAAAATTTTCTCTAACGTAATAGCAAGGGAGAGAAGGGGTGATTATTTGGGAGGCACTGTTCAAGTAATCCCGCATGTTACGGACGCAATTAAAGAAGCCATTACTCTAGATGCTGATTCTACGGACTTTGTTCTTATAGAAATTGGAGGCACAGTAGGAGATATAGAAGGCCTACCGTTTTTTGAAGCAATAAGGCAATTTGGCTATGAACAAGGAAAAGACAGGGTGATGTATGTACATCTCACACTTTTGCCTTTCATTTCTTCAGCAGGCGAATTAAAAACTAAACCAACGCAGCACTCCGTTAAAGAATTAAGAAGTATAGGCATTCAACCAGATCTCCTTCTATGCCGTTGTGATCGATTAATCCCAGACTCAGAAAAACAAAAGATTGCGTTGTTCTGTAATGTACCAGAACGTCGCGTCATTGCTGCTACTGATGTTAAGACTATCTATCAGGTACCAATGCATTATCATGAATGTGGCTTTGATACGGAGGTTCTGGATCATTTCTCTTTAAATAACGCAATTGAGCCCAATCTAAATAAATGGAAACATATTATGAACTGCCTACTCGCCCCTGAAGGTCAGGTAAGCATTGCAGTTGTGGGAAAATATACAGGATTGCAGGATGCCTATAAATCTCTTGATGAAGCATTAGCGCATGGCGGAGTTGCTAACAATGTGAGTGTAGATATGCAGTGGGTGGATGCCGATGTATTTGAAAAAGATAATGCAATGCAAATCCTAGGATCTGTAAATGGTATTCTTGTTCCTGGAGGATTTGGTGAAAGAGGGGTTGACGGGAAAATTGCAGCAGTAACTTTTGCTAGAACTAAAAATGTACCTTATTTTGGTATCTGTTTCGGTATGCAATTAGCAGTTATTGAAACTGCACGAAACCTAGCTAATCTTCCAAATGCAAGTTCAACTGAATTTGGGCCCTGTGAGGAACCTGTAGTGGGGCTTATGACTGAATGGCAAAGCGGTGGTGAAGTTGAAAGAAGAACTTCAGGAGATAATTTGGGTGGAACGATGCGCCTTGGTGCTTATGATGCGGTACTTCGAGAGGGAAGTAGAGTCCGACGCATATATGGCACCGACGGTATCAGTGAACGGCACCGACATAGATATGAAGTCAATAAAAATTATCAAACCCAACTAGATCAAGCAGGGATGAATTTTACTGCGTTTTCTCCGGACGGAGAATTGCCTGAAATTATAGAAAGAGAAGATCATCCGTGGTTTGTGGGTGTCCAATTTCATCCAGAATTAAAATCAAAGCCATTTGCTCCACACCCTTTATTTGCATCCTTTGTAAAGGCTGCGGTAGACCAATCACGGTTGGTATAATTTTTTGATATTGGAGTAGAATAATGGCAGCACAACAACGCGAACTAAGCGTTGGAGACATTTCTATTGGTAACAAGCTACCTTTCGTACTGATTGCGGGTCCTTGTGCAATAGAAAATCGCGAGCACGCATTAAAGACCGCTGAAAAACTTATGGAAATCACTAGTTCTCGAAATATTCCACTAATTTATAAAAGTTCATTTGATAAGGCAAACCGCACGAGTGCTAAAAGTGCTAGAGGAATAGGATTAACTAGAGGTTTGTCAATTTTATCTGAAGTAAAAGAACGTATTGGCTGTCCTATACTTACAGATGTTCATACGACCCAACAGTGCAACCCAGTGGCAAAGATTGTTGACATAATCCAAATACCAGCATTTCTATGTAGGCAGACTGACCTGCTCCAAGCGGCCGCAAGAACGGGTAAAATTGTAAACGTTAAAAAAGGTCAGTTTCTTGCACCATGGGATATGAAACATGTAATTGCAAAACTTGAGGAGACTGGAAATAACAATATTATGCTCTGCGAACGCGGGGCGTCATTCGGATATAACACTCTAGTATCTGATATGCGAAGTTTGCCAGAGTTAGCGGCCACAGGGTATCCCGTGGTTTACGATGCAACACATTCAGTTCAACAACCTGGGGGGCAGGGAGTAGTAAGCGGAGGACAACGTGAGTTTGTTCCTATATTAGCTAGAGCTGCTGTAGCTGTAGGTGTAGCTGCAATTTTTGTGGAAACGCACGAAAATCCTGATAATGCTCCATCTGACGGCCCGAATATGGTTCCTTTAAGTGAGATGGCAGCTCTCTTAGATCAACTTTTTATTTTCGATAAGTTATTGAAGAACGATATCCAGATTTAATAGGAGATCTAAATGGATGAGGGCATAGTATTCACTGGCGACGAATTTGTGAGGCCAGAAGAAGCCAGTTTTTCAATTTTTGATGCGGGTTTGGTATGGGGTGATGCTGTGTATGATGTTACCTCATCCTGGAACAATTGGATATTTAGATTAGATGAGCATTTAGAGCGTTTTCAATGTTCTGTTGAAGGCTTCCGGCTTAACAATCCATACAATCACGATGAAATGCGCCGCATCTGTGCAGAATGTGTATCAAGGTCAGGTTTGCAAAATGCTTACATAAAAGTTCAACTAACCAGAGGTCTAATTAAGAATCAAACCTCCCAATTATCTTGGCAGGGTGACTGTAAATTCATCACCTATGCGATGCCCTATGTGTGGATCTGGGGAGAAAAAAAGTCAAAGGATGGCGGGAATCTTTTCGTCTCAAATGTAGAGCGTATATCTTCCAATGCAGTAGACCAACGTTTTAAAAATTATAACCGCGCTGATTTGGTTCAGTCGCGTTTTGAAGCATATGACAATAATTGTGATGATTCTCTTCTTTGTGGCCCTGATGGTTATTTAACTGAGGGGCCTGGTTACAATGTTTTTCTTGTAAAAGGAGGTAATATATATACGCCCAGCTCAAATATCTTAGAGGGTATAACTCGCCTTACTGTCAGGGAGCTCTGTGACATGGAACATATTGATCTTAATGAGACCAATATTTATCCAAATGAGCTTCAGGAAGCAGATGAGATATTTTGCAGCACTTCTGCCGGCGGTATACTCCCAGTCACTCAATTAAATAGTATCCCAATAGGAAATGGTCACAAAGGCTTGATAACTAGCCGACTTCAAAAATTATACTGGAAAAAGCGAGATAAGGGGTGGCACGGAACACATATTGATGATCTGATTTGAAAATATTATTTATTTAACTGCTATCAATTCTTTATTTGTAATCTCTAATGCTGTCCTTAATAGACGTCTGGACGCTTCCCCCGTCATAAAACCAGCGTGAGACGTTAAGGTAACATTATCCAATTCTAAAAGGGGGTTTTCAGGCTCTAAGGGCTCCACGGAGAATACATCTAATCCGGCATGAAGTAATTTATCTTCTTTTAACGCTTTTACCAATGCACTCTCATCGACAATCCCTCCACGCGCAGAATTCAAAAATATTGAATGCGGTTTAAGCAGCTTGATGCGTCGTGAATCAACCAAATTTTTTGTTTCATTAGTTAGCGACAGATGCAGGGATACAACGTCTGACCTAGAAAAGATTTCATCAAGATCACACATTTCACATGGCAATGTCTGATCTACCGCACTCCTGTTCCAAGCTAAAACCTTCATTCCTAAAGCATTGCCAAGTCGAATCATCTCCTTGCCAATTCCTCCAACTCCAACAATCCCAAGTATTTTATGTTCAAATTCTATACCGTCCAAAGTTTCCCAATGTCCATCTCTTAAAGACCTGTCCATAGAAGCAATTTGTCTTCCCGCAGAGAACATTAACGCTATAGTATGTTCTGCCACTGAACGATTTCCGTAATTTCTTATGGTGCGAACATTAATTCCATATTTTTCGGCTGCGTTTAAGTCGATATAACTTGAAGCGCCGGTTCCCATAAAGACTATGACTCGCAAAGCATTACAGGATCCCAGTAGTTTCTCATCCATAAATGTATGATCATTAATCCCGACTACTGCTCCGTCTAGGAGCTCGGCAATATCACCACTTATTGGATCACCTACATTAATGGAAAGTTCAGGTACGATAGATCTTAAATCTTCATCGTAGAGTTCATATAAAAAGTTTGGGCAATCAATAAATATCGCTTTTGACATCACAATGTACCAAGCGCTACTTCAACTGTGGATTCTCCTTCAAGAATATCAAAAGATTTGCCAATAGTTTGATTTTGCGAGAGGCAACTAACTAATACCTTCGCTACATCCATTCTAGAAATTGAACCCCCTTCACCAATTTGTCCTAAGTTAGAAGACAAATTAATCATACCGTTGCCTGGATTATCGGTCAGGTATCCAGGCCGGACTATCGTCCAATCAAGATTGCTCTTAGAAAGGTGCAAATCAGCAATTGATTTTGCCCTCAAATAGTGCCTGAGTTTTTCCGGGCCGCTTTCTGGATTGTCTGCGTCAAGTGAACTCAGCATCACAAATCGTTTGCTTCCAACGCGTTCACATGTGTCAACAAGTCTTATAGCAGCATTCTGATCTACATCTATCGTTTTTTCGGGTCCCGTTTTAGAACCAGACCCTGCTGCAAAAATAACAGCATCATTACCCTTCACAATTTCATCTAATTGGTCTTCCAAATCCCCTAGGATAGCCTTTGCTCCAAGATTTTCTACTTCGTTTATCTGATCACTATCTCGAATCATTGCATTTGTATTATGACCAAGGGCTGATAAAAGTGGAAGAATATGCCTTCCCGTGCGACCATTCGCTCCAACTACAAGTATATCCATAATAAATGTTCCTTAATGATAATGGTGACTTTTCTAATCATCTCGATTATGCCATGAAATACTAGTGAATATTAACGGAGATCTTCATGACAGCAATAATTGATATACATGCAAGAGAAATATTAGACAGCAGGGGCAAGCCAACTGTTGAAGTTGATGTGATTCTTGAAAGTGGGGTAATGGGTAGAGCCTCTGTACCATCTGGAGCGTCTACGGGTGGATATGAAGCAGTAGAACTAAGAGATGGAGATAATTCTCGATATCGTGGAATGGGGGTTCGTAAAGCCGTACAAGCTATAGAGAATGAAATTTTTCCTGCTCTAAGCGGTATTGCTGCCAATGAACAAAACGTAATCGATAATATATTGATCCAATTAGACGGTACTGAAAACAAGGAAAGATTAGGCTCAAACTCTATACTAGCCGTTAGTCTTGGTGTAGCCAAAGCAGCTGCTCAAGAAAGTAAACAGCCTCTATATCGTTATATTGGAGGGGTGCAAGCAAATCTAATCCCAGTTCCTATGATGAATATTTTAAATGGCGGAGTACATGCAGACAATAATATCGATATTCAAGAATTTATGATTTTACCCATATCAGCCCAATCATTTGCAGAAGCGATGCAAACGGGTTCAGAGATATTTTCAGCATTAAAGATACGATTATCAGACCTTGGCCTAAATACAAATGTCGGGGATGAAGGAGGTTTTGCCCCAAATCTTAAAAATACAGTAGCTTCATTAGATATACTCATGAAAGCAATTGAAAACGCAGGTTATCGGTGCGGGGAAGATGTAGTATTAGCACTTGATGTTGCCGCAAATGAGCTGTTTGACGGAAATATCTATAATTTACCTGGAGAGAAACGCCAATTTAGTTCCGAAGAATTAATTAAGTTTTATGATGATTTGATTGCCAATTACCCGATTGTTTCGATTGAAGATGGTCTTTCTGAAGATGATTGGGATGGTTGGACAGACATGACAGATGCGCTTGGAAGAAAAGTACTTATTGTTGGCGACGATTTATTTGTAACTAATTCTAATCGACTATCTCAAGGTATAAAGGCTAATGCCGCAAACTCTATTTTAATAAAATTGAATCAAATTGGTACTTTATCGGAAACACTTGATACTTTAAATAAAGCAAAAAGTTCTGGTTTTGGAACTATAATGTCCCATAGATCGGGAGAAACTGAGGACACAACAATCGCTGACCTTGCGGTAGCCACTACTTGCGGTCTAATTAAAACCGGTTCCGTAACACGTGCAGATCGAACAGCAAAATATAATCAACTAATTAGAATTGAGGAAGCTCTCGGAGAAAGTGCTAAATATGAGGGGCACCAATCTGTTCCAATCTGGAAAAAGTGAACATTTGTTGACAGATTAAAATTTCTTTTTAATGGTTACTTACCATGGAAAACATGATTCGCGAATTCAGAAGGCGAGCTAGGTATCTAGTAACACCATTCTTAGGCTCAATTGCGTTAGTTTATCTTGGATTTTACGTGGTTCAAGGTGATAGAGGCCTATTGGCATGGATTCAGCGTGGACAAGACGTTGAACTAGCAATGTTACGTCTTGAGAAAGAGGCTGTTTACCGAGACAAACTCTCTAATCGAGTAACTTTGCTGCGAGACACCAGTTTAGATTTAGATTTGCTGGAAGAAAGAGCAAGAGCAGTGTTAAATATGGCGGAGCCGGATGAGCATATAATAATGGGCAATACTGACTAGACCTGTCCTCTTTTATATTGCTTATCAAGACAAGTAATATTTGCAGTTCTGGTATTGCAAGGTTCGTGTGCTGGCTGTAGCGTTACCCATAATATTCTATAATTTTATCTCAAGACTGGCCTTTTTTTGGACAGAGTGGGTTCATATGCCTGATAAAAATAAATCATCTACCATGAAGTCTCAGAGAAAATCTTCTACTATGCCAACAAATACTCAACTTCAAACCTTAAAAAATTACTACCGCCAAATGCTATTAATACGACGATTTGAAGAAAAAGCAGGGCAAATGTACGGAATGGGGCTTATTGGGGGGTTTTGTCACCTGTATATCGGTCAGGAAGCGGTGGTTACCGGCATACAGCATTCCATACAAAATGGTGATTCCATAATTACCGGGTATAGATGCCACGCTCATATGCTTGCTGCTGGTGCGGATCCCAAAAACGTCATGGCAGAATTAACCGGCCGATACAGCGGCACCTCCAAGGGTAAGGGAGGTTCCATGCACATGTTTTTCCCCCAGGGCAACTTTTATGGAGGACATGGCATTGTTGGAGCACAAGTACCAATCGGTGCAGGTTTTGGATTTGCTAATAAATACAAGAATAATAATAGCGTTTCAGTAACCTATTTCGGTGATGGAGCCGCAAATCAGGGTCAAGTTTTTGAAGCGTTTAATATGGCAGCGTTGTGGAATTTACCGGTAATTTTTATAATTGAAAACAATCATTATGCTATGGGTACTCCAATTACACGTTCCACAGCTGTTCAAGAATTGTGCCAACGTGGCGACCCTTTTGGCATTCCAGGTCTACAAGTTGACGGAATGGATGTTATAGCCGTTCAGAAGGCCGCCAATAAGGCAGTGAACAAATGTCGTGCGGGGAAAGGGCCTGTTCTATTAGAAATGATGACTTATAGATATCGCGGACATTCAATGTCAGACCCTGCAAAATATAGATCCAGAGAAGAGGTTTCGAAGGTTCGCCAAGAACGAGATCCGATCCAAAATCTGAAAGAAGTGTTAGATCAAAGTGGTATTGACTCGAATGAACTAAAAGAAATCGATGGTCAGATAAGGACTATAATTGATGAAGCGGCTGAATTTGCACAACACTCTGAAGAACCAAGCCCTTCAGAACTACATATAGATGTTTTTGTAGATCATTAGAAATTTGGAATATTTAAAAATGGCGCAACTAACTGTCAGAGAAGCACTCAGAGATGCAATGTCTGAAGAAATGAGGGCAGACCAAGATGTGTTTCTCATGGGAGAAGAAGTTGCTGACTATCAGGGGGCATATAAAGTTAGTCAAGGACTATTGGAAGAATTCGGCAATAAAAGGGTTATAGATACTCCAATCACAGAATCAGGCTTTGCGGGGATTGGTATTGGGGCAGCGATGGCAGGACTAAAACCGATCGTAGAATTTATGACCTTTAATTTTGCAATGCAGGCAATAGATCAAATAATAAATTCAGCTGCAAAAACAAGCTATATGTCTGGAGGCCAAATAAATGTACCCATAGTGTTCCGCGGACCAAATGGATCTGCTTCTAGAGTTGGGGCACAACATTCTCAATGTTTTGGGAGTTGGTATGCTCATATACCTGGGTTAAAAGTAATTGCACCATTTTCTGCTGGAGATGCAAAAGGATTGCTTAAATCAGCTATTCGTGATCGAAACCCCGTGGTATTTCTTGAAAATGAGCTGCTTTATGGCCGTAGTTTTGAAGTCCCAGATGTCTCCGACCACATAGTAACCATCGGGAAAGCCAATATCATACGGGCTGGAGAAGATATAACTATTACAGCCTTTTCTATAATGGTTGAAAAAGCGCTAGAAGCTTCTGATATTTTAGCCACTCAAGGCATCGAAGCTGAGGTAATAGATTTAAGAAGTCTAAAACCATTGGATATAGATACCATCGTTAACTCGGTAGTAAAGACCAATCGCTTGTTAACTGTTGAGGAAGGTTGGAAATCCCACGGAATTGGGTCTGAGATTTCCGCACTATTGTCTGAAACTGCCTTTGATCATCTCGACAGTCCTGTTAGTCGCGTAGGAGGAGTCGATGTACCTTTGCCCTATGCAAACAATTTGGAAAAGTTAGCTCTTCCTCAAACTGATAATATTGTAAAAGCTGCTAAAGAACTTTGTTATGCGAAATAATGTTAATGGATCTATAAAATTACGTTTCAAAACTTAAAGAGGATTTCTTAATGCCAATAAATGTGCTTATGCCAGCTCTTTCTCCGACGATGACAGAAGGAAACATCGCAAGTTGGATTAAAAAGGAGGGAGATAAAATCTCTACCGGCGATCTTCTGTGCGAAATAGAAACTGATAAAGCTACCATGGAAATTGAAGCCATAAATGATGGTATATTGGGTAAAATAATTACACCAGATGGGACAGAAAATGTTCCTGTTAATGCCGTAATTGGGATTATATTAGAAGATGGTGAAGAAGCCTCACTTCTAGACGACAATAATGCGAAAGCGATTCATAAACCTGATAATAATGCAGATAGTGACGCAAAAAAACAGATAGATAACGGTGTACCAAACACTTATATGGAAAGTAAGCAAGCATCCGCTGATTCAGAGATTGTGTCCAAAAAAGCTAGCCCTCAAAAAAATATTGCTAGAATTTTTTCCAGCCCACTAGCACGAAGGATGGCTTCTCAAGCAGGTCTAGATATAACGACTATTAAAGGCAGCGGCCCTAACGGACGTATTGTAAAAGTAGATATTGAACTCGCATTAAAAAATAGAACAGTAGACCCTGATCAGGGTAAAGTAGAAATAGAACAGCCCGGGGTATCATTGGACAAAACCCTAAGATCCACTTCGCCTTATGAGGAAATTAAAACTACTAATATTCGAAAAGTTATCGCTGAAAGGCTACAAATAGCAAAACAAACCATACCACATTTTTATTTAAATATTGATTGTAATGTTGATGCTTTATTAGAAGTTAGACAGGATCTAAATTCGCGCAATAGCGATTACAATATTTCGTTAAATGATTTTGTTATATTCGCATCCGCCCTGGCATTAAAACAAATGCCAGAGTGCAATGCCTCGTGGATGAAAGAAAATATTCGATTCTACTCTTCTATTGATATCTCAATAGCAGTTGCAATAGATGATGGTCTAGTCACTCCAATTATAAAAAATGCAGATCAAAAAGGTCTTGGGACAATAGCCAAAGAATCTAGAGCACTGGCAGACCGAGCTAGATCAAAGCCGATGAGTTTAAAACCAGAAGAATATCAAGGTGGAACCTTTAGTATTTCCAACCTAGGCATGTTTGGTATTAAAGAATTTTCAGCCATTATAAATCCACCACAGTCAATGATATTAGCAATTGGCGCTGCAGAGGCTCGGCCGATAATACATGAAAATGCGTTGGCTATTGGTAATGTTATGTCCTGCACATTATCCGTTGACCATCGAGTGGTCGATGGCGCTACTGCAGCAAGATTTCTTAAAGTGTTCAAAGGCTTCATCGAAAATCCTTTAACTATGTTACTATAGGCCTTTTGGGGTTGATAACTTAAGATAGTAGGAAAGCAAGTAAAGAATGGACGCAAATAAGACTTACGATGTTATAATCCTAGGTAGTGGGCCAGGAGGATATGTTGCAGCGATTAGATCTGCTCAACTAGGTTTGACTACAGCACTAGTAGAGCGCGACAAATTAGGGGGCGTATGCCTCAACTGGGGCTGTATACCCACGAAAGCCTTATTAAGGGCTGCAGATATTAGAGACACAATACTTGATGCAGAGAATTTCGGCTTATCTTTTAGCGATTCTAATTTCGATATAAAACAAATTATTAATCGTTCGCGTCAGGCAGCAATGCGGCTCTCTAAAGGAGTTGAATACCTCTTAAACAAGAACAAAGTTGATGTTATCAAAGGGGAGGGCCGTTTCACTAAAACGAATGAATTAAGAATATCTAATAATAGTGATCAGACTACAACGCATAACTATAATAACGTTATAATTGCCACTGGAGCTCGAGCAAAATCTTTGCCTAACATCGCAGAGCCTAATGGTACTTCTATATGGACATACAAGGAGGCCATGACCCCACAATCATTACCAAAAAGCTTGCTGGTAATTGGCGGTGGGGCTATAGGCGTAGAATTTGCAAGTTTTTATTTACGTTTTGGAGTGCCGGTAACTTTAATAGAAAGCATGCCTAGGATTCTTCCCTCCGAAGACGAAGAGATTTCGGAATTGGCAACAAAACAGTTTAATGACCAAGGCATGGCCATAAAAACTAATTCAACTTTAAAACGCCTAGTCGCTGTTTCTAATAATTCTGTAACCGCAATAATTCAAAATAGTAATGGTTCTGAAGAGAATCTTACTTTTCACCGAGCTATATTGGCTGTTGGTATTGTTGGTAATACGGAAAATCTTGGCCTAAATAACACGAATGTAAAAACTGTAAAAGGACATATAAAAACTGATCAATGGATGAAAACCCATGAGTCTGGAGTTTATGCCATTGGGGATGTTACCGGACCTCCATGGCTTGCCCATAAAGCTTCTCATGAAGGAATTATCTGCATTGAGAGAATAGCAAATTTCGATGGTGTTGCACCCCTAAACATTGATAACATTCCAAGTTGTACTTATTCTCGCCCTCAAATAGCCTCTGTTGGGCTTACAGAAGGTGAAGCACTGGAAAATGGATATAAGATAAAGATTGGAAGATTTCCTTTTTCCGCAAACGGTAAAGCTATCGCTCTTGGGGAGCCACAGGGAATGATAAAAACAATATTTGATGATAAAACTGGAGAATTATTAGGCGCTCATATGATTGGCAGTGAAGTAACTGAATTAATCCATGGATATACTATAGCAAAAACAATGGAATGCACGGAGGCCGACCTTATTCATACAATTTTTCCACACCCTACTCTTTCAGAGATGATGCACGAATCCGTACTTGATGCGTATAACCGAAGTATCCACATCTAGTGTCATAAAAAAACCGTAGAAGGTATATAAAACATGACAGTGTCGCCTGCTAATAGCAAAAAGCTCAACCAAACACGTCGAGTACCAAAACCAAGTTGGTTAAGAGTAAAAGCCCCTAACTCGGCTGAATTTGTGTCAACTCGCAAATTAATTCGCACACATAAACTTAATACTGTGTGTGAAGAAGCAGCATGTCCTAATATTGGTCAGTGTTGGTCGCAAGGGCATGTTACTGTCATGATACTGGGCTCCATTTGCACTCGTGCATGTGCTTTTTGCAATGTCTCTACAGGACGCCCCAGTAGTGTTAATGAGGGGGAACCAGCTGAATTAGCCAAAATGGCTGCAAAGCTAAAACTTAATCACATGGTAATAACATCCGTCGACAGGGATGATTTGAAAGACGGCGGAGCAGGACAATTCGCTCGCTGTATTAAACATGTACGCGAGGCATCAGCCGATACAACTATCGAGGTACTAACACCAGATTTTAGAAATAAGAAGGGAGCTTTAGAACAAGTCCTTGTCGCAAAGCCAGACGTTTACAATCACAATTTAGAAACTGTACCAAGGCTTTATACGGAGGTAAGGCCTGGGGCTAGATACTATCATTCTCTAAGACTTCTGGATAACGTAAAAATTCAGGATAAGGGTATTTTCACTAAATCTGGCATTATGGTTGGTCTTGGAGAGGAAAAACGGGAAATACTTCAAGTTATGGATGACCTGCGCTGCGCAAACGTAGATTTCATAACTATCGGGCAATACCTTCAACCAACGCAAAACCACCAGAAAGTTTCTCGTTTTGTTGAGCCAGAAGAATTTCAAGAGCTTGAACGCATTGCTTACAGCAAGGGATTCTTAATGGTATCCGCTTCACCTTTAACTAGATCCTCTTATTTGGCAGGAGACGACTTTATGAGATTAAGAACAAGACGCCTTGCGCAACTAAGCAAGGTAAAAGACATTACTAATGTAATTAGTGAGACGGTATCATAAAGAGTAATGCCAAGGCATTCCGAACAAAGAATCATGTCATTTTCAAAAACACAGATGTTTGAACTTGTCTCAGATGTAGAAAGATACCCAGAATTTTTACCATGGTGTTTAGCAACCAGAATTACCAAACTCGAACATAATTTTTTGGAGGCGGATATGGTAGTTGGGTTTCGTATGTTTCGTGAACAATTTGGCTCCAGAGTAGAGTTTGACAGAAATAATTTCGTTATCGATGTTAAATACACTCATGGACCGTTTAAATATCTAATTAATCGATGGGAGTTTCTGGATTATAAAGAAAAATGTAAAATCGATTTTCTAGTTGATTTTGAATTTAGATCCAAACTACTTGAAAAAGTCATTGGTAATTTATTCACAGATGCCGTAACTAAGATGGTTATGGCTTTTGAAAACCGAGCTAAACAGCTATACACGGTTCCCAAACTAGAAGGTAGAGACAGAGTAACAACAAGCTATTCAAGTTACTAAAATTAGTTTTTTCTTATAACTGTCAAACCTAACTCAAAAGCTTTTTCTGCTGTTTTAATCCTCACACTTTCTCTATCTCCTTTAAATAAACATTTAGTGTCTTGGGTCATATAACCTTTGTATGCGCATGCGATATATACTAAGCCAACGGGTTTGCTTAAGGTGCCCCCATCTGGGCCAGCAATTCCGGTTACTGCGAGAGCGAAATCAGCCAATGAATTCTTAATTGCTCCCTCTGCCATTGCGCAGCATACCTGTCGACTAACAGCTCCATATTGTTCTATCAAAGCTAAAGGTACTCCAACCATGTCAATTTTTGCATCATTGGAATAGGTTACAAAGCCACGTTCAACAACCGAAGATGAACCTGGTATGGAAGTTAAAAGCGCACTTATTAAACCACCAGTACATGATTCCACCGTAGATATTTTAACGTGTCTATTTTTACATTCTTTTAATAACATAGATACAGTTTCGAAATAATCTTTGAAACTCGTCATAAACTTGTCCACATCCAAATATTCCAAAGAACTATAGCCGAAATGGCGCCAGCAACTAGATCATCTAGCATAACACCCAGTCCACTTTTCATATTCCTATCGATCATGTTTATTGGCCATGGTTTAGCAATATCAGTAAACCTGAACAGTAAAAAACCTAACAAGTAAAACACAATATCTGCAGGTACCAATAATAGCGTCAACCACTGTCCCGCAACCTCATCTATGACAACTTCTTTAGAGTCATGGGAGCCAGTTCTTCGGGAATGAATATTAGCAACCCATACACCCAAACCAGAAACTATAATAATTCCTATTCCTAAGCCAACAATCCCAATGAAATGACTGATCAAATAGGCCACTGGCAATGCTGCCAAAGACCCTATAGTCCCTGGAGCTAGTGGAGAAAGACCAGTACCAAACCAAGTTGCAAGAAGATATGAAAAATGATTAATCTTCATCAGTACAGTAGATATTTTTGTGTATCATTAAGATTTTCACCTTACAGGTACTCTAACAGTAGCAATAGCATGAGCTGCTATGCCCTCAGCTCTGCCAGTAAATCCTAGCTTCTCTGTAGTTGTAGCTTTCAGATTTATATCAACGTTGGGAATTCCTAAAATTACTTCTAAATTTTCCATCATCTCTTTTCTAAATTTATTAATTTTAGGTTTTTCACATATTATAGTGATATCGACGTGGTTTAACCTACCACCCTTTTTATTTAATAGACTCATGGCATGATTAATAAAATTCTCAGAATTTTCCCCTCGCCATTTTTCATCGTTTGGAGGGAAATGCTCCCCAATATCTCCCTCTCCTATAGCTCCTAGAATAGCATCTACTAAAGCATGCAAAGCCACGTCCCCATCTGAATGACTTATTACTCCGCTTGTAAACGGTATTCTAACCCCGCATAAACTGAGATAATCCCCAGCATTTGAAAACTTGTGGACATCATATCCTAATCCAGCTTTCGTTACCCATTCTATAGATGACGATTTGCTTGATGAAGAAGCATTGGCTTTTAACAACTGTTCTGCTCTTTGCATATCTTCCTCGGTAGTAATCTTGAAATTATTTACGTGCCCCTTAACCATGGCCAATGAAAAACCGCAACTTTCCGCAACAGATGAATCGTCTGTAAAATTCTTGCCTTTCCTCAACCTATGGGCTGAAAGAATCTCTTCGTAACGAAAACACTGCGGTGTTTGAGCTCGCCACACGTTAGCACGTGATACATTTTCTAATATAGTTCTGGTATTTTGTTCCACTAATTTCAGGCTGTCATTAACTGGAATTCCAACAACAGCACCAACATTATTACTAATCTGGTTAATGCTACTTTCAATTATCTCCGAGCTAACTAATGGTCTCGCACTATCATGAATCAAAACATTGTTTGCAGACATATCAAGTAAACTTTCCAAGCCCTGGAGTACAGAATCTTGTCGAGTAGCCCCCCCATTCACATGACTTAAGAGCTTTTCTTTTCTCAAATCTAGATCCACATCATTAATGACATTTTTATATAATTCGAGGTCGTCTGGATGGATTACAACACGAACTGCATTAATCATAGGGCATTGTAAAAACGTTCGTAAACTATAAGAAAGTACTTTTAGCCCAAATAAGGTTTGATACTGTTTGGGCAATTTATCACCAAACCTATGACCTCTACCCGCAGCTAATATCAATGCTATATTGCCTGGCATTTCAGCAAATACCCCTATAATAATTTCAATATCATAAAAAATTTTTAACTGCCCGGAATAATTATTTCAGCAGCACAATAAGGTGCAAAAGACAGAATCTATATAAAATTTATTACATTTTAACCACTATGAAGCCATAAATCAGGTAATGGAAACATCCAAAACTATTAACTGGTATGTTTTAAAAACTAGCCTAACAACTTTATTTTGTTATAAAATCTACTATTTTACACATCATATAAGAAAATAGTTTATTCTAAAAACATGCTATTCTCAAAATCCATTTCTATTTCTGGACTTTCCATAACACCTCCCATAATGCTTGCACCCATGTCAGGGGTGACAGATATGCCGTTTAGGTCACTTGTAAAACGGTTTGGTGCTGGGCTCGTAATATCAGAAATGGTTGCCAGCCGTGAAGTGATAGCCAATCAATCAAAAAATATAAAACGTGTTGAATTTGACAAAAACACTGAAAAACCAATAGCTGTACAATTAGCTGGCGCTGACCCTGAAATGATGGCGTGCGCAGCAAAAATTAACGAAGATTATGGAGCAGATTTAATCGATATAAATATGGGATGCCCTGCAAAAGTTGTTGTCAATAAAAAATCTGGATCCGCACTTATGCGTGATGAAATGCTCGCAAAAAAAATTTTCGCTGCTGTCGTCGCTGCCGTGCGAATTCCCGTAACAGTAAAAATGAGAACAGGATGGAATGACGAAATAAAAAATGCTCCGCAATTGGCTAAAATTGCAGAAGATTGTGGGATATCGATGATCACCGTGCATGGTCGCACACGATGCCAATTTTATCGTGGAAGATCTGACTGGTCTTTTATCTCAAAAGTCAAGAGCCAAGTAAAAATTCCAGTTATTGCCAACGGGGATATAGTGGACTTTGATAGCGCCAGAGATTGTCTGAAAATTTCGGGGGCTGATGGTTTAATGATCGGTCGAGGAACTTACGGGAAGCCATGGTTTCCAAAACAGGTGGCACACTATCTCCAATATAACAAAAAACTAGCGTCACCATCGATCTCTACTCAAAAATTTACGCTTATAGAACATTATGAAAAGATTTTATCGTTACATGGCATTGAATCAGGCGTTCGTATAGCAAGAAAGCATATTTCTTGGTATGTAAGCTCCTTACCTGGGGCATCCGAGTTTTTGTCCCATGTTAATAAAGTGGATGACCCTAGACTGGTGCTTAAACAAATAAAAAATTATTATAAAAAAATTATAGATAAGAATATTTAATAAATCTCAATTGGATATTTTAGAGCCCTGTTCTAGACTGAAAATAGCAGTCTCGGAGATGAAATATAATGCACAAGTTCACTACGGACGCAGATAGCAGTAGAACAGTTGTAATAGCGTCATCAAAAAGCCATAACAACGCTAGCATAGAAGCATTCCTCGGCAAGCAGACCAACCTTGTGTTAAGACGCACAGATGAGGCTGTGATTCTATGGTCTTGGATAGAGCGTGGTTTAGGTAATTGTATAATAACTGATGCTAAAATTCTTGACGAAAATATCGTTGAATTTCTAGCTCTTATACAAAAGGTTTATACCAACAATCCTCCTGAAATCATTTTTTTAAGCATAAACAACCTTTCTGACAGAAGACTAAGGGAGCTAATAACAGATCAGAAAAACGTAATGTTGATGGCGGAACCCTTGAAACTTGAAATTTTTACGGATCAAATCAAGAAATTGCTTAGGGTAGACAATTCTAGAACAAAAAGCGATATTGATAACTTTAATGCCGAACGTAATGTTGGCTATGAGAGCCTTAGCGTCGCAATAGAACGGCATCTGAGTAATTATTTTGAAGCTCATGACGGTGAACTACCTTCTTCCGGTTTGTACGTGCGAGTTCTCAAAGAAGTAGAAAGGCCACTAATTAAACTTTCTCTCATGGCAACGGGCGGCAACCAATTACAAGCAGCTAAGATGCTCGGAATGAACCGCAACACACTTCGTAAAAAAATTCGTGATCTGAATCTTGAGGTCGTACGAGGTTTAAGGCAAAGTTTTGATCGAACTAAATAATCAACAGTTAGAAGAAAACCAAACAGGCGAAAGCAATAACACGTCGATTACTGGTCGCGCACGTCTATGGTTTCAAACAATAAGCTCATCAAGAAGGGCAGCTTTCGGCGTCGCCGCTGCAGCTATCATATCCGGCATCGCCACATATGGAGCTATGAGTGGTATAGGACCATTTGGGTCAAGTCCAAATAATGTTTTAATTCTACTCAATAT
>Ga0310344_10000175_pt1 | contig 53379 bp, 49 predicted proteins | sample HC15DNA20200_MG_FD_203801 | JGI IMG/M metagenome (GOLD analysis project Ga0310344, IMG submission 203801) | Marine microbial communities from station ALOHA, North Pacific Subtropical Gyre - HC15-DNA-20-200_MG | ecosystem: Environmental > Aquatic > Marine > Oceanic | place: Pacific Ocean: North... | reverse complement strand
CAAATTATGCTGAAGCGCACTGGGATCTTTCTCTTACCTGGTTAACTATGGGTAATTTTGAGCAAGGATTTAGAGAATATGAGTGGCGTTGGCATTTGCCGCACGTATCGCCGCGAGTTTTTGACGCTCCGGCATGGGAGGGTGGGGTAATAAATGGACAAACTATACTGTTGCATGCTGAGCAAGGTATGGGTGACAGCATTCAATTTGCACGTTACGTTCCTCTTGTTTCGCAACTTGGGGGATCCATAATTCTGGAATGCCAAAAACCTTTAGTTTCACTTTTTAGGAATTTAGAGGAGGGTCTTATCGTCGTTCCCCGCGATGAGAATACACCCCTTCCGCCGTTTGACTGTCATGCGCCTCTTTTAAGCCTGCCGCGTATTTTTCAAACTACACTTGAAACAATCCCCTCAGGTGATTCCTATCTTAAACCAGATAAAGTTCTACAAAGAAAATTTCAGAAATTGATACCTGCGGATAGTTTTAATATCGGTATTGCCTGGGCGGGGAAACCAACGCATAAGAACGATCACAACAGAAGCGCCGGACTGGAACCATTTATTCAACTCTTTGGTAATAATAAAATTACTTTTCACAGCTTACAGGTTGGATCTAGAAGTGGTGATATATTGAGCGCGGGCTGTCAAGGTCTTCTCCACGACTATAGTTCCATGTTGGATAATTTTTCGGATACAGCGGCCTTAGTTTCAAATCTAGACTTGGTTATTAGTGTGGATACTTCAGTTTGTCATCTTAGCGGGGCTCTAGGTGTGCCTTGCTGGGTAATTTTACCCTATACTTCTGACTGGAGATGGATGACACATCGTGGTGATAATCCTTGGTACTCTTCTATACGGCTCTTTCGTCAAAAGCATTTTGGTGACTGGAAGCATGTCTTTGATAATATCGCAAAAGCTTTAATGGAGAAGTTAGATGACGGAAAAAAGCCGGCCTCGTAGGAGTGCCCTTTATGTACCTGGCTCAAATACTCGTGCTCTTGATAAAGCACGTAAGTTGAATGCCGATGTATTGATTATGGATTTGGAAGACTCTGTGGCCCCGAGTATGAAGGAAAAGGCCAGAAAAATAACTATGACCGAGTTAAATAACGGTGGATACAATGATCATGAGTTAATTATTCGTATAAATGGCATAGATACTGAGTGGGGCGAAGACGATATTAATGCGTTTTCAAAAGCAGCTGTCGATGGATTTTTAATACCAAAAGTGAACGATGCTCAAACTGTTATCAGCACTATTGATCATCTCAATCGAGCAGGTGTGCCACAAGAGACCCCCTTATGGTGTATGATGGAGACGCCGGGTGGTATCCTTAATTGTAATGATATTGCTGTATCTTCCAACAGAGTAACTGCCCTAGTGATGGGTACCACAGACCTAATTAATGATTTACGAGGACGGGATACGTCCGGGAGAGAGGCATTACTGCCTAGTTTAGGTTTATGCTTGCTTGTCGCGAGAACACATAACCTCTCAGCTCTAGACGGTGTATATATGGATTTATCTGATGACAAAGGTTTTATTTTGTCCTGCAACCAAGGCAGAAACCTTGGTTTTGATGGAAAAACCCTCATTCATCCAAAAACTTTGGAAAAAGCAAATGAAATATTTGCCCCCCAGCTTGAGGAGCTGGAATATGCAGAGCGCGTCATCTCAGCCTATACCGAAGCTGAAAAACAGGGTGACGGCGTATCGCTACTTGATGGGAAATTAATAGAACATTTACATGTGACGGAAGCTAAGCGATTAATTCAACTAGCGAAAACAATTTCTAGCCGTTATAAAAAATAAATCATTAACCTGCCAGTTGTTGACTGGCGGTCAGGTTCAGTCTTAAATCCGCTTAACGTATAGTTGGTAAAACGGGAGACAACAGCTATGGCGCCTAGAGACCGCCCACTATCACCACATATACAAGTTTATAAGCCTCAGCTCACATCCGTTTTATCTATTCTTCACAGACTAACAGGGATGTTTTTGGCTAGTGGAGCTGCTATGCTCTGCTTTTGGCTAGTCACGGCCGCGGCTGGCCCAAAATACTATTCCTGGTCCCAGTGGTTTTTAACTTCTTGGTTAGGATACGCATTACTAGCAGCTTGGTCCTATTGCCTCTTCTACCACCTCTGCAATGGCATTAGACATTTATTCTGGGATATTGGCCTTGGTTTTAATCTACGCACTACATACGCCTCCGGCATTGCCGTCATTTTCGGTTCACTAGCTTTGACAGCTATTTCCTGGGGTCTTGGCCTGACTTTTTATTGTCTTCGCTAAAGGGATAAATATGAAAAATAACTCTGCTTTAGTACGGTCTCACCGTCTAGGATCAGCTAAGGAAGGTACCCATAACTGGTGGTGGCAGCGGTTGACCGCTATTGCGCTCGTACCCCTCTCACTCTGGTTTGTGGGAAGCATCTGGTCGATAATAGTTGATGGAGCAAATTACGATGCGTTTCAGTCATGGTTGTCTGGCCCAATAGCGGCGATACTGATGCTTACTTTTATCCTTACTCTGTTTTTCCATTTGAAGCTGGGATTACAGGTTGTCATTGAGGATTATGTCCATAACCAGACCGCTAAGTGGTCTTTGCTTATTACACTTAATCTAAGTTGCATAATAGGCGGTATAATATCCATATACTCTACAATCGCTATTGCACTTGGAGGCTAGTTTGAATGAATAACGCGTACCCAATCATTGAGCACAAATATGACGTCGTTGTCGTAGGCGCTGGAGGTGCAGGCCTTCGCGCTACATTTGGACTAGCACAATTAGGTCTAAAAACAGCATGTATTTCAAAACTGTTTCCAACTCGAAGTCACACAGTGGCGGCTCAAGGTGGTATTTCTGCAGCTCTCGGTAATATGGGCGAAGACGATTGGCGATGGCATATGTATGACACCGTTAAAGGGTCGGATTGGTTGGGAGATCAAGATGCCATAGAATATATGTGTAGGGAAGCTCCGCAGTCTGTCATCGAGCTAGAACATTTTGGAGTACCATTTTCTCGAACGGAGGATGGCCGTATTTACCAGCGAGCCTTCGGTGGAATGACTACAAACTTTGGCGATGGCATTGCTCTACGCACTTGTGCTGCCGCCGATCGCACCGGTCATGCAATACTTCATACACTCTACCAACAATCTCTTAGGCATAAAGCCGAATTTTTTATAGAATATTTTGCTCTAGATTTAATTAGAGATTCTGAGGGTATTTGTAGAGGAATTCTGGCTTGGAACCTTGATGATGGTTCGTTGCATGCCTTTCAAGCCCAAATGGTCATACTGGCTACCGGAGGTTATGGAAGAAGTTATTTTTCCTGCACATCAGCACATACTTGTACGGGAGATGGCAATGCCATGGTGCTCAGAGCAAATCTACCACTACAGGACATGGAGTTTATACAATTTCACCCAACGGGTGTTTATGGTGCCGGCATGCTCATAACAGAAGGAGTACGGGGAGAGGGGGGGTACCTAGTAAACTCAGAAGGTGAACGTTTTATGGAACGCTATGCCCCGTCCGCCAAAGATTTAGCCTCGCGCGATGTTGTAAGCAGGTCTATGACCTTGGAGATAAGGGAAGGTCGTGGTGTCGGAGCCCTTAATGACCACATTCATCTTAAGTTAGATCATTTAGGAAAAGATGTGTTACACGAACGTTTGCCCGGCATAACTGAAACTGCTAAAATTTTCGCTGGGGTTGACGCCGCTACAGAGCCCATACCTGTAATTCCAACAGTTCATTATAACATGGGTGGCATACCAACTAATTACCATGGCGAAATGGTGACTATAAAGAACGGTAATCCTGATAGCGTTGTACCTGGCTTAATGGCCGTAGGTGAAGCTGCTTGCGTCTCAGTCCATGGCGCAAATAGATTAGGTTCTAATTCCCTACTTGATCTAGTCGTATTTGGTCGTGCTGCCGCCGAACGTTGCGCAAATACAGTAGAGGCCGGTTCAGCACATGCTCCAATCGCTAAAGGTAATTTGGATAAGAGTTTAGATTGGTTTGACCAGCTCCGTCATGCTGACGGTTCGCATGGTGCCGCAACGATTCGCCTTGATATGCAACGTGTGATGCAAACACATGCCGGAGTTTTCCGAACAGGTGATATAATGGAGGACGGAAAAATGAAACTGTCTGAAATTTGGCATACATTTTGTACCGACCTTAAAGTGAGCGACCGTTCAATGATTTGGAACTCAGACTTAGTAGAAGCAATTGAATTAGATAATCTATTGCGACAATCTAATGTCACACTGAGCTCAGCAGAAAATAGAAAAGAAAGCAGAGGCGGCCATGCTAGAGAGGATTTTCCAGAACGAGATGATGATAACTGGATGAAACATACTACATGCTGGTTAAGCGATGACGGAAACAAGGTAACTTTAGATTACCGGCCTGTTCATATGACCCCGTTAAGTGCAGACATTGAGGCAATACCTCCAAAAAAGCGCGTATATTAAGAAAACAAGTTTTCGAGGAAATACATATGGTTAAACTCTCCCTTCCAAAAAATTCAAAGATAAAAAAAGGCCGGCTCTATTCAACAAGTAATGGAAAGGGAAAAAATCGGAAATTCAAAATTTACCGTTATGATCCTGATACTGGTGATACGCCGCGCGTTGATACTTTTGAGATGAATGCCTCCGACTGCGGCCAAATGGTTCTTGATGCTTTAATTGAGATAAAAGGATCAACGGATTCTACTCTTACATTCCGAAGATCTTGCCGCGAGGGTATTTGTGGTTCCTGTGCAATGAATATTGATGGAACAAATACCCTTGCATGTACTAAGCCCATTGAGGACATTCCTGGTACAATAAACATCTATCCTTTACCGCACCTTCCGGTTATCAAAGACCTGGTACCCGACCTTACCAATTTTTACAAACAATATGCCTCTATAGAACCTTGGCTTAAAAACGATACACCTCTGCCACCAAACAAAGAGCGGTTACAAAACCCTGAAGACCGGGCTAAATTGGATGGACTTTACGAGTGTATCATGTGCGCCTGCTGCTCTACATCTTGCCCAAGCTATTGGTGGAATAGCGACCGCTATCTGGGCCCAGCTATTTTACTTCAGGCCTTCAGGTGGTTAGTTGATAGTAGAGATAAGGCCACAGGTGAAAGGCTTGATGAGTTGGAAGATCCTTTTAGACTGTACAGGTGCCATACTATTATGAATTGCACCAAAACGTGCCCAAAAAATTTAAACCCTGCAAAAGCAATTGGTAAAATAAAACAAATGATGGTTGAACGCCGTCAATAGTAAGCTTTGTCCCTTGGAAAGTCAGCCTGATTCGCCTTTGAGCAAGTCGCTGTCATCGAATATATAGGCTTGTTCGCCAAAACCACAGAGCTTGACAAACTGTGATTCCGTTCGTTCAGCCAGTAGCTGCTTTGGGAATTTCCGAACTCCAGCCGTAAATCGCGCCACTTTCCCAATCTTTGACAAAGTCCTCGATGGAGTAGCTCCACGGATTCTCCAAATTTTCGTCGTAATACTCAAAGATGACCCCGTTAGGTGCGTGCATAGAGTATATGAGGAGCCCGCCCTCAGGCCCACCCCATTCGTCGTGCATCAGAGCATCTATAGGGGCAAGGGCATATTCACCCTTCTTGCGTACAATTGACTTGGTCGAACCGTCAGACTGAATCTCCGAGAGATGCTGTTCACCTTCAAGCACGACGGTCATCGTCGAGGCAATATGGCGATGCCGACGGCAATGGCCATCCGGCGCAAATCTGATGAGCATATCAAGACGTTGGCTGGGCAAGTCGTAGCCCAGCAGGCTGTACTCGAAATCGACACGCGGGGTCTGGGTGTCATCAAACACATGCCGCCACTCGACGGTATCGGAATCAAAATGCTTGGAAATAATAGTCATTGGCTTTCCTCAGAGTTACTCGGCAACAGCGCACCCTACCGCGTCTCAGCATTTTCTAGCAAGGCCCATGTTAATCAAGTCCCGATAGACTTATCTGCGAATCCTAGTAAACCTTCCTGCATGAGAAAGCTGGCCACCGCGTTGTTCCTCATGCTTGCTGTTCTGTTATTTAATTCGGGTACGAAAAGTTAGTTATGAACAGAAAAACAACTGGAGGTTGATTTTTAGCTCTTAATCTCCTCAATGAGAGCACGACGCAAATAGCTACCGATTAAGTTTCCAAGCCCACAAGATCGTCGCCGCCTGCCGCGCCAATATAGCTCCGGTGGCGTTTTGAGTATTACTCGGTGGTGGCGGCAGCCGTTCGGCGTACAGGACTGCGCAACGCCCGCGTCCCATACTCATCAACTGCACCATCAGCATCGATTGCGACGCTATAGATCTCGCGTGCTCGTTCGGGAGATATCCAGCCTTCGGCCACGTCAAGGCAGACTTTTGTAGTGTTGCGCCGTCGCGGTTCTCCGTAACCACCACCGCCGCAGGTAACGCCGATAGCAGTCTCCCCGTCTTCGAGTGATATTTGTGTGACCTTTTCGAGGTCTTCGAGCGCACCGTTGCGACGGCGAACTCTCTGCTCTGCGCCGCCGCCCGGCAGCCCGCCACGCACACCCTGCGGCGGGTGGTCGGCGCCATCACTTGCAAAGACGACGTCCATTGATCCGCCAACCGGTCCGTATTCAACTCGAATCGATGGTGCTCCTATGAATTGGCCGGCGCCCTCAGTGTCTTTTAGGAGACGACGCTCGCGGATAACGACCGGGTGGTACGTTTCAGAGAGTTCTGCGCCATCGATATTGCACATCCCCCCATTTCCAACATGCAGAAGTGTTAACCAGCGGTCGTTTTGACCAGATCCTGCACCTGCCGTATGACCGAAGAACACCATGTCGACATAGGGTTTGTCGTTACGGGGATCAACACCTGAAATGGTGGCGTTGCTTGGCGTAAACGCATAGCCGGTCTCACCCATACCGGCACCTTCGGCAATCTCGGCGATCGCCATTTGTACACAGTTGGTCGCGTGATCGGCAATATTTGTCGTTGCTAGCGAACATGACACCGGGTGCGGTGGTATCCCTACGATGGCATTTTTCCTAAGGTGAATGCGGATGCGGCGGAAACTGCCCGTGTTCTTTGGTACACCAGACGAGATGCTATTGAAAACACCAACCATCGCTGCGGTGCGAGAAGTGGCCTCCGTCAAATTCAAGCCGCAGGGCATGCAATCGGGGCAATCGCGGAAGTCGACGTCAATCATGGCGTTGTCGGTATCGACAGTGACAGTCGCCGTAATCGGGATTCCCTGATCTGGTGTGCCTGGGAACGAATCATGAATTGAATATGTCGTCGCTGTGCCTGCGGTTACCTCGCCTATAGCTTCAATCATGCGACGCTCGCTGTAGTCGAACCAGGAGATTGCAAACTCATCAAGGCGATCCCAACCAATTTCCTTGGCAAGCTCTAGAAGCTCGCGCTCTCCGATCCGCGCGGCACCGATCGTGGCCAAGAGATCGCCGTACCACTGTTCGGGCACCCGAATGCGCATACGACACATGCGGATAATGTCGTCGATATCCTCATAGTTCTCCTGAATTTTGACACAAGGGAATACCAGTGCCCCTTCCTCGTAAACATCTCTTGCCACGGCGTGGAGAGTTGTCGGGATAGAGTTTCCAATGTCGGCTTGATGCGCCTTGACCACAACCGTGAAACGATGTGAATCACTCTCGTCGAAGACTGGTACTATAATAGCCTGGTCAGCTGCGTGAGAATTTCCGTGATAGGGCGAGTTATGAATGAAAGCATCACCCTTTTTCAGGTGAGGATGAAACTCAACCATAGTTCCTGCCATCATGTCAGGACCGGACAGCGTGTGTATAGGTAACGCCTCCGCTGACGACAAGAGCTGACAGTCCCGGGTTAGGATGCAAACGGAGAAGTCTCGCGCTCGGTTTAGCACGCCGGAGCGACCAGTACGCATGATGGTATTAGCCATCTTCTTGTTAATTCCCTCAATCCGGTGATTCAGGATTGCGAGTTGGGCACCGTGGAGTGTGTGTTCAGAAACTGCTGACATCGTGATTTCTCCTCATTGCACTACTCTTTTGCATCTGAGCCGGTGTTCGGCTTGACCAACAGGCTGCCCCCTGGTGTCAATTTAAAAACCGATAGCGGGTCAACAACCACCGTAGTGAAAGGTGATTCCACAATCGACGGTCCCTGGTAGAACATGTCAGGCTGAAGAGCTTCAAGACGATAGAGCGGTGTATCGATCCAGCCGGCCTGCCTGAAATAGGCCGGGCGCGTGCCTTTGTGTTCGCGTTCCGATTTATCGATTACGATACGCCCGATGTCGTTGTCACGAAGGCGACACCGCACGCGAGCAATCCATGTTACACATTCGATTGGTGAGGCAGGGTCACGAAATGCGAATACCTTCTCGTGCTTACGATGAAACGCCTTGATCAGGGCGGCAAGATCCTCCGGGTTATTGACGCGATTTCTCACCAGCGGTACATCAATTTCCCAGACCTGTTTCTCGTACCGTGCTTCGACCAGATAGTCGATCCTGTGGGAAAGCGAATCCTTTCCGGGTCCCCGCACGAATTGTTGGCACCGTACTTCAAGTTGCTCCAAGAGTTCGTTAACGAGATCGTAGTTGAATCGATCAGAGACGACGAAACCCGTGGCTTGATAATCTGCTGAAAGCTCTGACATCAGAGCCCCTGCCGCGCTAAGCGCTGGGCCGGTGTCAGGGATGACCACCGTGTTGCAACCGAGGCGGCGAGCAATAAATACAGCGTTAAGGCCGGCTGCCCCACCTCCTCCAACCAGGGTTGCTCCTGCCGGATCAATGCCCTGATTGATTGTAATATCGGCGATAGCCTGAACCATGTTTTCGGTCGCAACGTCGACAGTCGCTATAGCTGCTTCCTCGAGGGAAATATTAAGGAGATCCGAGACCCCCGTTTGGACGGCACGCCTGGAAAGATCAGCGTTCAGCTTCATCGAACCCCCGAGGAAGAATTTGGGGTCTACATAGCCAAGTACGACGCAGGCGTCAGTTAGAGTTGGTTGGGTTCCGCCCAAGCCATAACAGGCGGGCCCGGGAGCTGCACCAGCGCTCTCTGGCCCGACATGAAGCAACCCTCCGCTGTCGACAGACGCGATACTACCACCGCCGGCACCGATACTGCGGACATCGACGGAGGGAAACCCGGTCATATGGCCGCGGAACGGTTCTCCGATCCACATCTCGCGCGTAAACGGGACATCGCCGCTTCGAACTAGGCTGACATCATACGTGGTGCCGCCGGTATCGGCGACAATAGCTGTATCGTTGAGGGCGTCCCGAATTGAGTAGAAGCGGCCGGCGAGAGGCGCCATGGACGGGCCCGAATTGATCGCATGGATCGGAGCTCCCGACAGATCATCTGCGTCTAGCATACCGCCTTGCGAGGTCAGAACCAGAACTCGGCCGTCGAAGCCGGCCTCGGCTAAGCGCGCTGTCAAGCTACCTATGTGACGAGTCATGAGCGGCTTCAACGAGGCATCAATGCAAGTTGAGGACGCTCGGCGATACTCACGTGTCGCCGGATTAAGTTGATGGGACAACGTATAGGGTACTTCCGGCATTAGCCGGTCAAGGAGCGCTCCTACCTGCTGCTCATGCGCGGAGTTAACGATCGACCACAACAGGCACACGGCAACGGCCTCGATTTCGACGCTCATAAGCTGTTCGATGACGCCACAAACCGCAGTTTTGTCCAGGACTTTATCGATGGTGCCATCACTGAGAATCCGGCCTGGGATCTCAAAGGTAAGAGCTCGCGGAATATATGGTTCTGGGTAGGTGACGTCGTAATTAAATGGTTCGGCTCGACCACCCTCTCGTATTACAAGGATGTCGGGATGACCTTCGGTTGTGAGGAATGCAGTCTTTGCTGTCCTGCCTGTTACAATAGCGTTGATTGCGTGTGTTGTTCCGTAGATGAAACTCTCACCACGCATTAACAGATCTCGTGGTGCACAGCCATATGAGCCGGCGGCGTTCTCGATAGCTCTCAGCACGCCAGCCACTGGATCAGCAGGGACAGTCGGTGCTTTAAACATCTGGATGAGGCCCTCATTGTCCTCGACAACCAGATCGGTGAAGGTTCCGCCGGTATCACAGGCGAATCGCATCTGCTTCTTCCTCGTATCGAACCGGCACCAGACCAGAACTTTTGGTCGTTCCCACTGCTTTAGCTGACAACCTGTTTATACCACGAGTCATAATCCTACTTACAAAATTACCCATGAACAGGACTGGATTGTAGCATATCCCAGCAGATACAGCCAAATACTAAATTACTTAACCTACTGTTCTAATTTCATTAAATGAACATTTACGGGCTTTGATGGACGGGAGTATGGCGGATGGGGTGGGATTCGAACCCACGGTACCTAAAAGGCACAACAGTTTTCGAGACTGCCCCGTTCAACCACTCCGGCACCCATCCTGAACCTCTTGACTTAGTAGCACATAATTCCAAAGCAGCAAGAAACATGATTATTTACGTGCAGAAAATACCTATAAAGCCCAATATAAGTTAAGCAGAAACATATATTGAAATTCAATTGTAATTAGGACTGGTTGACAGCTGGAGCAGTAACGCTATAGTGCCGCGGCTAGGCCTATAATAAAGTCAAATGCCATTGGCATTGGAGTAATTTAGACATGTTTGCTGTAATTAAGACCGGCGGAAAACAGTATCGCGTTTCGCCAACTGATGTCATTCGGGTAGAAAGACTCTCAATCCCATCTGGGGAAGTTGTGGAACTTCCAGATGTTCTGGCTATGGACCGCAACGATGGGCTTCAAATTGGGCAACCTTTATTAGAGGGGGTTCGAGTTGCAGCTACAGTTTTAGAACATTGTCGCGACGAAAAAATCATTGTCTTTAAAAAGCTTCGCCGTAAAAACCACCGAAGGACAAAAGGTCATAAACAGCGCCAGACTGTCATACGTATAGAAGAGATACTAGCTCCTGGGGAAAAATATACCGCGAAGAAAACTCCGGCAAAAAGCAAGCCAAAAACAAGCAAGAAAGCGGGGAAAAGTGTAGCGGCAAGCAAACAACCCTCCAAAACGTCTAAACAAAAGATTGTCGAAGATAAGGCGGCCAAACCTAAGGAGAAGAAAACTTCTCAAACTAAGCCTCGTTCCACAAAAACTTCTTCAAAATCAAAATCATCTGACAAACAGGTGGCAGCTCCAAAATCTATAGCAAAAAAGAAATCAACAGCAGCTCCTAAAACTGCTGCTAAAAAACCTTCTAAAAATGAGGAGAAGTCGTAATGGCGCATAAGAAGGCGGGTGGTAGCTCTCGTAACGGACGTGATACGGCTGGAAGAAGACTAGGTATAAAGAAATACGGCGGTGAAATAGTTGTGCCGGGAAATATTATCGCTCGTCAGCGGGGAACGAAATGGCATCCTGGGAAAAATGTTGGAATGGGGAAAGACCACACTTTATTTGCATTAACCGAAGGCAAAATTAAATTCATACACAAAACTGGCGGGAAAACACTGGTTAATGTGGAGTCTAAAGCCTGAAACTGAACTCTCTGGCGTATCCTTAGTTCGAGGAGCGGTAGCACGCTCCTTTTTTATTTTTTGTGTTATAATTATCCCAGAGAATCCAAATGCGATTTTTAGATAATGCCAAAATATTCGTTTGTAGTGGTGCCGGTGGAAACGGTTGCGTGGGATTTCGGCGCGCTCGAAATGAGCCCCGAGGCGGTCCTGATGGTGGAAATGGTGGAAATGGAGGTTCAGTAGTTGCGCTAGGAACGTCAGATTTAAATACCCTGATAGACTTTAGGTATAAACAACACTTCAAAGCTAAAAATGGTGGTCACGGTCGAGGGCGCCAATGTAACGGTGCAGCAGGGTCAGAGTTAATAATCAATATGCCTCTTGGTACTCAAATATTTGAGGAAGATAATAAAACTCTAATTAATGACGTTATCCGACCAAAGCAACGTGTTATATTGGCATCCGGGGGAGTAGGAGGATTCGGCAACAGCCACTATAAATCCTCGACAAATCGGGCTCCTAGACGGGCAGATTCCGGGGAGGTCGGTCAAGAACGATGGCTATGGCTGCGCCTTAAACTTCTTGCTGACGCCGGTATTGTTGGCCTACCTAACGCTGGAAAATCCACTTTTCTTAGCACTATAAGCGCGGCAAAACCAAAAATTGCTGACTATCCATTTACTACTCTTAATCCCCAATTAGGCGTCGTATTGATCGATGGCCATGATTTTGTCATAGCAGACGTTCCAGGGCTTATTGAGGGTGCCCATTTAGGTGCGGGGCTAGGCGATCGTTTTTTGGGTCACCTTGAAAGATGCTCGGTCCTCACACATTTGGTTGATGGAACAAGCGATAACCCGAGCGAAGCATATCATGCCATTCGAAAGGAATTAGATGCCTACGGTGCAAACCTTAGTCGGAAACCAGAGGTTATACTTCTCACCAAATGTGATTCTCTCACCCCCTTTCAATGCAACCAACGCATCAGAACACTAACGGATACAGCGAAGCAACCTGTAATAAAACTATCAAGCATCAATGGTGAAGGCGTTAAAACCGCGCTTAGAACGCTTTCTGACATAGTAAAACAGTTTAAAAATACAAAGGATATAAGTTCAAACTGTCAACAGTCTCAAAACTCAATTCTCGGACTATCTTAATGCCTGATATTAATGAATCGCGTCGGCTTGTTATTAAAATGGGATCTGCGCTATTAGTAGATGAAACATCAGGAACTATTAATCACAAACGCCTTAAACACTTAGCTGAAGATGTTGCTGCAATTAAGGCGAACGGAACTGAAGTTATGATAGTAACATCTGGTGCAATTGCACTTGGACGTAGATATTTAGGTTTCGTTGGTGATAATTCACTCAAATTAGAAGAAAAACAGGCCTCTGCAGCGTGTGGCCAAATCAGATTAGCTCATGCGTACCAACAAACCCTTGCGTCCCATGATATAACTGTTGCACAGATATTGTTAACAATTGACGATACCGAGGAAAGGAGGCGGTACCTTAACGCTAGAAGCACTATTAACACTCTCTTGTCGACGGGAGCTGTGCCGGTGATAAATGAGAATGATACTGTCGCTACTGCAGAAATACGTTTTGGAGACAACGATAGACTGGCTGCGCGCGTGGCTGCCATGATGAGTGCAGATACTTTGTTATTATTATCCGATATCGATGGATTTTACACGGCTGACCCAACACAGAATAAAGATGCACAGTGGATTCCTCAAATAAACTCGATTACACCAGAAATTGAAGCCGCTGCGGGTTCATCAGTTTCGAATGACTCTTCTGGAGGTATGGTCACTAAAATAGCTGCCGCACGAATTGCAATGTCTGCAGGTTGCCACATGATTATTGCGCGAGGAAATATAGATCATCCCATCACATCACTTAAAGACAACGTACGTTGTACTTGGTTTATATCGAGAGCAACGCCTCGTGTTGCAAGAAAAAAATGGATTGCTGGCAGTCTCAAACCAAACGGGACACTAACTATAGATGCTGGTGCTAAACAAGCTTTGGCGTCTGGACGGAGCCTTTTACCTGCCGGTGTGAAGGTTGTTGAAGGTAAGTTTGAACGTGGTGAAGCTGTAACCCTTAAAGATGAAGATGGCAACCTTCTAGGAAGAGGGTTATCAGCCTATTCTGCATCCGATGCTCGCCGTATTGCTGGCTACAAAACAGGTCAAATAGCATCTATACTAGGTTATCGAGGTAGAGATGAAATAATTCATCGTGACGACCTAGTATTAGAAGAAGGGTTATAATATGAGCACCAACGAAACCAGTAATACAAATAATCTAATACGCGAAATCAAAAACCTTGGTCTAAACGCCCGCACTTCCGCTAATAGTTTATCCCTCAGCCCAGTTAGTCTAAGGCGAACTGCAATTAATAATGCAGCAAATGAGATGTTAAGATCAAAAAATAAAATTCTGAGAGCGAATAACCAAGACGTAACAGGCGCCAATACAAATGGCTTGTCTAGTGCAATGTTGGATCGATTGACTCTAAACGATACGCGTATCGACAGTATGATATCTGGTTTAAAAGAGATAGCTAGATTAGGTGACCCTGTCGGCAATATATTAAGTGAGTGGACACGACCCAATGGCCTACATATTCAGAAAGTGTCTGTCCCCATAGGAGTCATCGGAATAATATATGAATCACGCCCAAACGTAACATCTGATGCCGCAGCACTTTGTCTGATGTCAGGAAATGCTGCCATATTGCGTTGTGGGTCAGAAAGTCTACACACATCAAAAATTATAGCCACATGCCTAAGATCGGGAACTAAGTTGGCTGGCCTTCCCGAAGATAGTATCCAACTAATATCCACAGCAGATCGTGCAGCGGTGGGAATATTGCTTTCTATGGACCAGGATGTTGACATTATCGTGCCTAGAGGTGGGCGCTCCTTAATTGAACGTGTAAAAATGGAAAGCCGTATTCCAGTATTGTCACATCTTGATGGGATATGTCATGTATACATACAAGAGGCTGCAGACCCAAAAAAAGCTTCAGCAGTAAGTTTCAATGCAAAAATGCGCCGCACTGGTATTTGTGGTGCCACAGAAACACTTTTAATTGACAGGACTGCATTAGATATGTTGCCCGATGTTCTCTCTCCACTATTTTCTGCAAACTGTGAGATTCGAGGGGATGCGGAGGTATGTGATATTGATCCTCGTGTAGTAAAAGCTACAGAACTAGACTGGAAAACGGAGTATCTAGACGCAATAATATCCGTGAAAGTAGTAGAGGGGATTAACGAAGCCATTAATCATATAAATACCTACGGCTCCCATCATACAGACGCAATAATTACTGAAAATAAAAATGTTGCCACTCAATTCTTGTCTGAGGTTGATAGCGCTATAGTAGTACATAACGCGTCTACTCAATTCGCTGACGGTGGAGAATTTGGAATGGGTGCAGAGATAGGTATATCGAATGGGAAACTACATGCGCGAGGCCCTGTTGGAGTTCAACAGCTTACAACTTACAAGTATAAAGTTTTTGGTACTGGTCAGGTACGGCCTTGATACCGTTAAAGCGACATAAAAGAGCGTTATTTAATCCCCAACCCCAGAAGCGTGCAACCGGTCAGATTTTCATTAGGGGCAAACGAATTGGTCTCTTTGGCGGGTCTTTTAATCCGGCGCACGAGGGGCACCTTCATATAAGTTCAGAAGCCTTGAAAAAATTGAACGTAGATGAAATATGGTGGTTGATATCTCCTCAAAATCCACTGAAAACTGTTGAGGGCATGGCATCATTTGAAACTCGCATGGAAACTGCACGTAATTTGTGCAAGCATCCTGCTCTCAAAGTTAGTGATTATGAAAAACACGCAAAAACATATTATACAGTGGACACAATCAAAAATTTATTAAAGCAATATCCTCATAATCGCTTTGTATGGATAATGGGTGCAGACAATCTCAAGTATTTTATCCGATGGTATCAATGGAAAGAAATATTTAAGCTGTTACCCATTGCGATATTTGATCGCCAACCTTATGCTGGATCTGCTTGTTCCACTATACCGCTTCAACGCTTCAAACGTTGGCGCGTTCCGGAGCGAGCAAGCACCAAACTTGTGTTCTACCGATCACCCGCGTGGGTTTTTCTGCATTGTCGTTTACATAATGCATCAGCAAGTGCCATTCGTAAGAAATATAATCATAATTTGTTCTAATAGGAGATTAGCAATACCTTATCAACACAGACCCAATAGCTCCGAGCCCATCGATAAGATGTGCCATACTATAGTTAAAGAGCTAGAAGATATTAAAGCTGAGGATATCATAGTTATCCCCCTCAGTGAAAAATCTGACTTTGCTGATTATATGATTGTGGCATCTGGGCGCTCACAACGTCAGATTAATGCCGCTGCAGAGCGAATTCGAAAACTTATTAAAAAGAAAACAGGGGTAATACCTGCACTTGAAGGCCAGTCACGCTGTGATTGGGTTCTAATAGATGCTATCGAAATTGTGGTACATATATTTCAACCACAGGTTCGGGAGTTTTATAATTTAGAAAAAATGTGGTCTGCTAACTTGGCCTTGGACATGGAAAATGAAGGGGCTGAGACTATTCTCTAGTACCCGAAGAAAAACACATCTATGGTTGTGTCTTATGCAAATTATAATTTTAGCTATTGGTCGTGTCCGCAATGACCCAATTAAACAAGTCTATAAAAATTATATCAATCGGTTACCCTGGCCGTGTGAAGTGAGGGAACTACAAAACCCTGCAACTTCTACTGATGGCCAGCAAAAACAAAAAGAGGCAAAACTATTAATAAATGCTCTCCCTCAAAATTCATTTTCGATTGCCTTAGATAAACAGGGTCAGATATTATCTAGTGAAGCATTTGCAAAAAAGATTGGCTCCTTACGTGATGATGGTTTGCAGTGCATCACCTTCCTCATTGGTGGCCCTGATGGCCACGGAAAAGCTATCTTTAAAAAAGCGGATTTTGTTTTGTCACTTGGATCTATGGTTTGGCCTCACCTTTTGGTGCGAGCGATGTTAGCAGAGCAACTTTGGAGATCAGCTAGTATATTATCTGGGCACCCGTACCATCGTACTTGAATTTACAATACATAAATATACCTTCTACCTATATGTGAAACGGTAATTACCCATAATGTAAACTACAGTAGATAGAGCGAATGCAAACTTCAAAAACTTCTCGGCCAATTGTATTGTGTGTGCTTGATGGCTGGGGTCATAGCGAAGACGTAAATAATAACGCAATTGCATCAGCTAATACGCCTGTATGGGACTCTATAATCAAAAAGTATCCTAATGGTCTTTTAAAAACGTCTGGCACCGACGTAGGTTTACCCCACGGACAAATGGGAAACTCCGAAGTCGGACATATGAACATTGGCGCTGGTCGTATCGTTATGCAAGATTTACCTCGCATTGATAAGGCAATTAAAACAGGCGCAATAGGACGAATGCCTAATCTTAAAAATCTTATTATGCAACTTAAAAAAAGCTCCGGAAATTGCCATTTAATGGGGCTAGTTTCCCCAGGAGGGGTTCATGCACACGTGGATCATATAATAGCCCTAGTCAGAATACTAGATAGTTCTGGGATCAAAGTAATACTGCATGGTTTTTTAGACGGAAGAGATACTACCCCCTCCTCAGCGTTAACCTATCTTGATTACTTAAGTAAGATGTTGACAAAAACCAAGTCATTCAAACTTGGTACTCTGTCTGGTCGATACTGGGCCATGGATCGGGACAAGCGGTGGGACAGAATTGAAAAGGCTTATCTAGCAATGACAGAAGCATACGGTGTCATTTCTGACAGCCCTACCACAGCAGTTAGATTAGCATATGACAAAGGGCATACTGATGAATTCATAGAACCTATTGTTCTTGGCGACTATAGAGGCATGTCCGACGGGGATGCTCTGTTAATGGCCAATTTTAGAGCAGATCGTGTGCGTCAGATCTTGTCTGCCTATTTAGACCCTAAATTTAAGAGTTTCATCCGAACCAAAAACATTAAGTTCGTAGCTGCCTTGGGTATGACTGAATATTCTGATGAATTAAATGAACTGATCCCCGCTCTGTTTCCCCGTATTCATCTCAAGAATGTACTTGGCGAAGAAATATCAAAAGTTGGATTAAAACAGCTTCGGTTAGCAGAGACAGAAAAATACGCTCACGTGACATTTTTTCTCAACGGTGGCAGAGAGAATGTATTTCCAGGTGAAACCCGGATTCTTATAGACTCTCCTAAAGTCAAAACATACGACCTTCAACCAGAAATGTCTGCTCATAAAGTAACTGATAATCTGGTGAACGCAATTACAAGTGAAAAATTTGACCTAATAGTTGTCAATTACGCCAACACCGACATGGTAGGACACACAGGTTTATTTCCAGCAGCGGTGCGCGCTGTAGAGGTAATTGACACTTGTCTTGGGCGAATGATAGAGGCTTTACAGAACACTGGGGGAAGTGCGCTAATAACAGCAGATCATGGCAATGCTGAACAGATGTATAATGTGTCTGAAAACGAAATTCACACTGCCCATACTACGAACCTTGTCCCAATACTTTTAGTAAACAACTACTTGAAGCATGCCAAGCTAATTGATGGCACCTTAGCAGACGTTGCCCCAACCCTTTTGAACCTAATGGGACTAGAAATACCCGCTGATATGACAGGCCACACATTATTACGTACAGACAGCTAACTCTAATTCTAATAGCATGGAGAATAAAAAAAATACAAGCTTACTAACAGACAGTAAACTCTACTTAATTATTACATTAATCATTGTGATGTTGCCGTATTGTTTTGTGCCTGCCTTAGCTGAAGATACCAAGAAACTAGATATTATGGAGGTTAACAGAGCTCTATCTCACTCTGAGCACTCTCTCACGAAAGGAAAACAAACTGCTACAGAACTAGATGATCAACTAGTGCGAATTTCACGGGAGGTGTCAATATTTCAACAAAAGCTAGTTAGCATTACCAACAAAATACAACTTACAGAAGTCCGTTTAAACACTTTAAAAAATGAACTCAACCTTCTAGTGAAACAGAGAGAAAATAAAACAATAGAGCTTTTGCTTGTAAAAAAAGAACTTTTAGAAGTTATCGGCGCATTACAAAGAATAAATTACGTGCCTACAGAATTAGTTATTTTTATGCCGGCCTCCGCAAAAAACATATCCCGCACTAGGTTGTTACTATTGTCACTTACCCAAACCTTTAAAACTCGAACTATTAAGCTGAGAAATACGGTTGCTCTGCTAGAGGACATGGAAAAATATGCACCACAACGTGAATCGAACATAAATAAGCGTATAAAGCATTTAAAATTGCAGCGTGCAGATCTTAAAATGCAACTTTCTCAAAAAATTGCATTAAAACGTAGAACAACAATTATCCATGAGAACACCACAAAATCCGTAAAACAACTAGCCACCAAAACAAAACATCTTCAAGTTCTACTTGCGCAATTGATTAAAAAAGTTGAAAAAAAAGACCAACAAGTAATATATTCTGATATACCGTTACCGTCAGAACATAGGGCAGACAAAAGCAGTAACTCTTCTACCATTTCAACAAATAATAAAATGGTAAGTCTCAACAATTTGAGAATGCCTATTGAAGGAAAGGTAGTAAGTCATTTCAATCAAGCCACAGAATTTGGATTTCTAACAAAGGGTATTATTATCAGAACTAATTTTGGTGAGAAAGTTAGAGCACCATCGGAAGGACGCGTAGTTTTTTCAGGTCCATTTCATGAATACGGCATGCTATTGATAATTGACCATGGTGCGGGATATCATACAGTTCTCGCAGGTCTAGATCATATTTATAAAACTTTGGATCAATACGTTCTACTAGGCGAACCAGTTGGGATAATGAATTCCCTAAATGAAAAACAACCAGAACTATACATGGAACTCCGGAGAAGAGGTCACCCAATTAATCCGCTTCCATGGTTAGCAACCAATAACAATAAAGTAAGTGGTGGTTAGTATGCGTAACCAATTGTTGCTCCTCCTGCTTTGCATAGGAATATTAATATTTCCCTTCACGACCTATGCAGCAAATGACGAAACATATCGACAGTTGAACCTATTTGGAGATGTGTTTGAAAGAGTGAAGGCGGACTACGTAGAACAAGTTACTGATGCTGAACTAATCGAAGCGGCGATTAATGGAATGTTAAGCTCCCTAGATCCACATTCTCGATATTTGAACGCCAAACACTTTCAAGAAATGCAAACACAGACCCGAGGAGAATTTGGGGGTTTAGGAATTGAAGTCACTATGGATAGCAATGGTTTTGTTAAGGTTATAGCACCAATTGACGATACACCGGCGCAACGAGCAGGGCTACAGTCGGGGGACTTTGTTACACATATCGACGGAGAGTCTGTACTCGGACTGACACTATCCGAAGCGGTAGAGAGGATGCGGGGGCCTGTAGATTCGAATATTGTGTTAACAATTCAAAGACTTTCGTCAGATAGTCCAATTGTCGTCGAAATTACCCGAGCTATAATTACCATCCGCTCTGTTCGCGTGCGCATGGAGGGGGATGATATTATTTATGTTCGCATATCTTCCTTTTCAGAAAAAACAACAAGAGAATTGGAAAAGGCTGTTAAGAACTATCGCACAGAGTATTCAGAAAGCATAAAAGGTTTGGTGTTAGACCTTAGGAATAACCCGGGTGGGTTACTTGATCAAGCGGTATCCGTATCCGATGCATTTTTGGTGCAGGGTGAAATTGTATCAACACGAGGTCGCCGCGATGATTCCATCCAACGATTTAATGCTAGATCCGGTGATGTAACCGATGGCATGCCCATGATTGTTTTAATAAACGGGGGATCAGCTTCAGCTTCGGAAATCGTCGCGGGTGCACTTCAGGATCACCGCAGAGCAATCGTAATGGGAACTCCCTCATTTGGAAAAGCCTCTGTCCAGACTGTCATACCTCTGGGAAATCAAGGTGCTATGAGATTAACCACTGCCAGATATTATACGCCATCTGGTGTCTCGATTCAGGCACGTGGCATACATCCAGATATTCATGTAGAGCAGGCAAAATTTGAACTTACATCTGCAAACCATCGAAGAACTGAAGCAGATTTGCGCGGCAGCTTAACAAATGAACAATCTGAAGACCATGATGCAGAGGATAACAGAGATTCAACGAACTCAGCTAAGAAAGGCGCCGAGAAAAGTCTTGTAGAAACTGATTATCAACTAGCTCGAGCTTTAGATCTTCTAAGAGGGCTAGAATTATTATCTGACATGGTAGTGAACTGATTTTTCTGATTGTACGCCAGCATTGTTATTATTCTGGTTAATGCCACTTAAATACGTAATTTCGGAATATATATGATTAAGACACCTAAAAAACGTTACCGAAAAGGCGTGGGCATCATGTTGGTCAATGAATATAATTTGATTTGGGTGGGCCGGCGAATTGATTTAACGTCTCAGTGTTGGCAAATGCCACAAGGTGGAATAGATGACGGTGAGTCACCAGAGGCTGCTGCCTTGCGTGAACTCTACGAGGAAACGGGTGCTCATGCAGGTCTTGTCGAGATATTAGCAATCTCAAAGGGCTGGTACCATTATGAAATACCGCCAGAGCTAAAAGCCACTGTCTGGAAAGGACGTTATGATGGACAAAAGCAACGATGGTATGTGATGAGATACTTAGGGCAGGACAGGCATATTAATTTAACGGTTTCAAAACCCGAATTTTCAGAATGGCGCTGGTCTACAAGCGCTGACCTAGTAAAATTCGCTGTAAGATTTAAGGTTCCATTATATGAATCATTAATTAATGAATTTAGCTCATTCTTATAAACGCTAAGAGGCTACGTTCTTTATCAGTATCGCCCATCCAAAAAAGAATTTATAACCATTGAAATATGCTTAAATATATCCGGCCGAGCGTTTTAAATGACCAGCATAAACCCTAAAGAGTGACCAGCTTACAAAAGTGATTAATTTTCCCAAAGTGCTTTGCGGTTTAATTCCCGCTGACTTTAGACTCATACCAACTCCCCTTTGAACGTGCTCAAAACGGTATAACTGCAATGTACGAGCCATACATGCTTTATTAGCCTCTTTCCTAACGTAAGGTTTTCTATCTCCAGAACCACAGTAATAGGCGTAACTTAACTCATCGTCACTAGTCTCTATAAAACGACCGACCGCAATTTTAAGTCTAGACCAACGGCTCAAACCTTCTAGTTTTTGAAAATGGTTAGCATATTTATAAAAAAGCTTATAATGCCTAAACTCGTCTCCTGCTATATTACTACAAATCTGCCTCAATACTGGTTCATCGACAGCGTCTCTCAAGGCGCTATAATAAGAAGAGGTGCCAACCTCTACCGCACAACGGGCAACCATCTCCTTACACAATGAACCCCTTACAGATTCTTTTGCATCAACATTAATTACATGTACTTTTATAAATCGTGAGTAAGCATCTGAAAAATCAAAATTTGGATCTGCAAGCTCAGCATAACGGCGAAGCGCCAACCCATGTTGCACCTCTTCATCTGACCATTTTCTTGCTTCGTCACAAACTTCTGGTTCGCCTTCAAATATTGCGCACAAGTATTCTCCATATGCACCACTATGATGCTCCACCATGCAAGCAGCTTTCACCAACTTGAGAAGCTCCGGATCAAGCTTGCCTGACTCAAACTTATCCCAGTCAATATCATTTAGAGTCCAACTGCTCATACTACCTCAACAAACTACAAGCAAACTATAAAAACTCACGTAATGATGTCATTAGATAAAGCGTCGAGCAAACATAATAACCAATGCTCATGAAGAACCTGCCGAGATCAACGACCGCGCGACCTCAAGAGCTTTCTCACACTTTTCCCGTTCTAAATCTGATGAAGCTTCGCTTAGTTCACGCTCTGCATTTTCAAGCCTAGTATTTGCCTTGCTTTCATCGAAGTCTACCAAATTTAATGATTCCGTACACAACACAGTACAACGCTCTGGTGTAACTTCAGCAAAACCACCACCAACAAAAAAACGTTCCTTAGGTTTATCATTTTCATGAATTTCAACTACGCCAGGCCTAACTGTGGACAACAATAAGGCGTGTCCAGGAAGCACACCAAAGTCGCCCTCCACCCCGGGGACAACCACAAATTCTGCGTCGTCTGAATAGATTAGCTTTTCTGGTGCAACTAATTCGAATTGAAATTTATCTGACACAACAAAACCCATTAAGCAGCTTCAGCCGCCATTTCCTTAGCTTTTTCAACAGCTTCTTCTATAGAACCTACCATATAAAAGGCTGCTTCTGGTAAATCATCATAATCGCCAGCACATATAGCCTTAAACCCCGCTATAGTGTCCTTTAAGTCAACCAACTTCCCCGGAGCACCTGTAAAGACCTCAGCGACAAAGAATGGTTGCGAAAGAAACCGTTGTATCTTTCTTGCTCTAGCTACAGTTAGTTTATCTTCCTCAGAAAGCTCGTCCATACCAAGAATAGCGATTATATCCTGCAGAGATTTATAAGTCTGCAGTACCCTTTGTACTTCTCTCGCAACTTCATAGTGCTCTTCACCTACAATTCTCGGATCCAACATCCGAGATGTGGAATCCAAGGGATCAACGGCTGGATAAATACCTAACTCAGCGATTTGTCGAGACAACACAGTCGTAGCATCCAAATGCGAAAAAGATGTTGCAGGCGCGGGGTCTGTAAGATCGTCCGCTGGCACATAAATTGCCTGTACTGAAGTAATTGACCCCTTTTGTGTTGTCGTTATTCGTTCCTGAAGATTTCCCATTTCTGTCGCCAAAGTCGGTTGATACCCAACTGCTGACGGCATTCTTCCCAAAAGAGCTGACACCTCTGAACCCGCTTGTGTAAATCTAAAGATGTTATCTACAAATAGAAGGACATCCTGCCCCTCCTCATCTCGGAAATATTCGGCCTGAGCTAACCCTGAGAGACCCACTCTTGCCCGTGCACCTGGTGGCTCATTCATCTGACCGTACACGAGTGCTACCTTAGACCCCGAACCTTCCAAGTCAATTACACCACTTTCAATCATTTCATGATACAGATCGTTACCCTCACGGGTTCGCTCACCAACCCCCGCAAAAACGGAGTAACCACCGTGTGCTTTTGCAATATTATTAATTAACTCCATTATTATAACCGTCTTGCCAACTCCAGCACCACCGAAAAGTCCTATCTTTCCCCCTTTTGCATACGGTGCCAGCAAGTCAACAACCTTAATCCCGGTTTCAAGAATCTCAGCTTCCGTTGATTGATCTACAAATTCTGGGGCTGGGGCATGTATTGGAAGTTTCTTCTCAGAATTAATAGGCCCGCGCTCATCTATCGGCTCGCCAACCACATTAATAATTCTTCCTAGCATTTCTGGGCCTACCGGCACCAAAATACCTGCACCTGTATCTGCCACTTTTTGTCCTCGAACTAATCCTTCAGTGGTATCCATAGCAATACAACGTACGTTGTTCTCGCCTAGATGCTGTGCAACCTCTAAAACTAAACGACTGCCATGATTATCTGTTTCAAGCGCATTCAAGATAGCTGGCAATTCATCTTCAAACTGAACATCAACTACAGCGCCCAAAATCTGTGAAATAGTACCTTTTGTGTTTGTATTAGCCATGTTCTGGCTCCCGTCACCTTAAATTATAATTACAATTTAGTTATTTTTATAGAAATCTAATTCATCTTTTACTTTACCTAAGTAGCCTCGGCACCTGAAATAATCTCAATAAGCTCACCAGTAATTTTGGCTTGCCGTGTGCGATTAAAGTTTAGCGTTAACTTATCTATCATCTCTCCCGCGTTTCTCGTGGCGCTATCCATCGCCGTCATACGTGCGCCCTGCTCACTAGCTGCGCTCTCCAACAAAGCCCGAAAAACCTGAATAGATAAATTGTATGGCAATAGAGCTTCAAGTATTTCGGATTCTTCAGGCTCAAACTCATAGATTGCACCCTCATCTTCTTGTTCTACAGCAACTTCGCCCTGCTTATCGGTATGCGACGAATCAGCAAACGGTATAACTTGTTGAAATGTCACAATTTGTGTCATAACAGATTTGAAGTGATTGTATACTATTGTACAAACATCGAATTCTTCTTGCTCAAATAGCTCAGAAATATGCGAACCAATCTTATCCGCTTCTTCGTAAGAGGGGCCACGCTTACCTAACTCGCCAGAGTTTCCAATAATTAAGGCTCCATATTCACGGGACAACTGTTCCCTTCCCTTACGTCCAACACAGAAAATCTTAATAGATTTTCCATCCTTTTGGAGTTCACGAATTCGCAATCGCACTGACCGAATCAAAGACGAATTAAAACCACCACACAGTCCACGATCAGAAGTAGCTACTACAATAAGGTGAGTATCTCCCTTGCCGGTTCCGCGCAGCATAGCTGGTGCATCCTCACGATCTCCTAATATCTCGGCTAAACTGCCTACCATACGTTCCATACGCTGAGCGTATGGTCGCGCTGACTCAGCTGCTTCCTGTGCCCTCCGAAGTTTTGAAGCTGCGACCAGTTTCATTGCCGACGTAATCTTCTGCGTCTGAGTTACGCTATCAATACGCGTTCGCAAATCCTTTAGAGTTGCCATTCCCTAATCTACTCCACTCAGCTCTAACGCCTATGAAAACTTCTTTACGAACTCGTCAAGAACTGAAACAAGCTTTTTTTCAGTTTCATCACTTAGCTCACCTGATTCTCTAATCGAAGTAAGAATATCTGAGTATTCACTACGCATTTCACTAAGCAAACTTTCCTCAAAGCGTCCAATATTCTCCAAGTCGATTCCATCTAAGTATCCTCTAACTCCCGCGAAAATTGCAACAACCTGCTCATCCACAGGTAAGGGTGAATACTGACCCTGTTTAAGCAATTCTGTTAACCGAGCACCCCTAGCAAGGAGACGCTGAGTCGCAGCATCCAAATCAGATCCAAACTGGGCGAAAGCAGCCATTTCCCTATACTGTGCCAACTCCAGCTTTATTCGACCTGCTACTTGCTTCATAGCCTTAATTTGAGCGGCTGAACCCACTCGACTAACCGAAAGACCAACATTAATTGCTGGTCGGATACCCTGATAAAACAAGTCTGTCTCAAGAAAAATTTGTCCATCTGTAATTGAAATAACGTTGGTAGGTATGTAAGCAGAAACATCACTGGCTTGAGTTTCAATCACTGGAAGAGCTGTCAGTGACCCCCCTCCCAAATCCGAGTTCATCTTAGCTGCTCTCTCCAAAAGTCTAGAATGGAGATAAAACACATCACCTGGATACGCCTCTCGCCCTGGAGGTCTGCGAAGCAACAAGGACATTTGCCTGTAAGCAACAGCTTGCTTTGATAGATCATCATAGATAATAACGGCATGCATACCGTTATCTCTAAAAAACTCTCCCATTGTACACCCGGAATATGGGGCTAAAAACTGCAAGGGAGCAGCCTCCGACGCGGTTGCAGAAACAATAATTGTATAATCTAGTGCACCATTTTCCTCTAAGGTCTTCATTACCTGCGCTACAGTGGAACGCTTCTGACCCACCGCTACATATATGCAGTAAAGCTTCTTCGACTCATCTCCACTAGCGTTTACTTCTTTCTGATTAATTATTGTGTCGACGGCAACAGCAGTTTTACCAGTTTGTCGATCGCCAATAATTAACTCCCTCTGACCACGACCGATGGGCACAAGAGCATCTAGGGCTTTAAGCCCAGTTTGAACAGGTTCATTTACTGACTGTCTTGGAATTATGCCAGGTGCCTTTACCTCGATACGCTTTGTATCAGAAGATTCTATTGGCCCTTTTCCATCTATAGGATTTCCCAGTGGATCTACTGCCCGACCCAAAAGACCTTTTCCGACTGGCACCTCTACGATCGCTCCAGTACGCTTTACCGTATCCCCCTCTTTTATTTCCTTATCTTCACCAAAGATTACAACGCCGACATTATCAGTTTCAAGATTCAACGCCATGCCTCTGATGTTTCCTGGAAATTCGACCATCTCTCCCGCCTGAACGTTATCCAGACCATATACCCGAGCAACGCCGTCACCTACTGAAAGCACCTGCCCTACCTCTGCCACGTCGGCTTCAGTACCAAAGTTAGAAATCTGTTCCTTGAGGATTGCCGAAACTTCGGCTGCGCCAATGTCCATTCTTAATTCCCTTTCATGGCAAGCTCAAGATTTTGCAGCTTGGTTCTTAATGAATTATCAATCATGCGTGATCCAACCCTTACTATCAATCCTCCTATGATAGTAGGATCTACTTTTGTTTCTATCGCAACATCTCGGCCAACAATCTTTTTAAGTGCTTCTTTGATTGCACTCATATGAGCCGGCTTCAAATTTATTGCTGAGGTTACCTCAGCAGACACCTCACCCCGATGATCAGCTAACATTATCTGAAAAGCTGAAATCATTTCTTCAAGCAAAAAAAGGCGTCTATTCTTTGACATTAGGCCAATCAGGTTTGCCGATAGAGTCGACATGCCTGCCTGATGTGCAATGGCACCCATCCCTTTCCATTGATCTGAACGAGAAATAACAGGACTTTTCACTAAACGTGATAGATCTGCACTAGTATCCAGCAGATCACTAAGATCCTCTAAATCTTTCGCTAGAACATCAAGTTTATCCTGCTCAAGTGCTAGTTCAAATGCAGCTGAAGCGTAGCGTCTAGCAAGATCACTCTGACCTGTGATTTGAGTTGCCACTAAACTTTACCTCCTCAGGTGTATACCATCATCTGGTCAGCTAAGTACTTAATTAAAATCTAGGCTGAAATTACAACATAATCATACTTATCGATACAACTACCAACCGAAAAGCAGGGGATTAAGTAACATACTCGTTATGCTCGTGCAACTGACTCCGAAACACTTATAAAAGCCAATCATTACAAAACCTTAGCTCTATAAGAAGCTATATGGATCAATGTCGACCCGAATAGTGACGTCAGAAGGGCCGTCAAATCCCCCTAACAATTCTCTCAGCCAGGACTGAGGCAGGACTTCTCGAGCACACTTTACTAGAAGGCGGTATCGATATCTACCACGTAAAAGTGTTAACGGAGCAGGAGCTGGACCAAAAATTTCAATTTTACTTTCCTCTTTGATCGACTTTCTAGCACGATGAGCCAGGGAACGTGCCGCATTCATCACCACTTCCTCTCTCCGCCCAGATAATATAATTGCAGCAAGCCTTCCCATCGGAGGGAGGCCAGTCTGTTTTCGCGCTTCAAATTCTTCTCTTAAAAAATTTTTACGGTTTCCGGAACAAAGAGCGATCATCACTGGATGCTCTGGCATATAAGTTTGTAATAGGACGCGGCCTCTAAAAGCCGATCTGCCTGCGCGCCCGGCCACCTGTTCTAAAAGCTGATAGGTTCGTTCCGCTGCACGAAGGTCTCCACCAGATAATCCCAAATCAGCATCTATAACACCCACAAACGTTAGAAACGGGAAGTCATGCCCCTTAGCAAGGATTTGTGTGCCAATAAGAAGGTCAATCTCCTTACTTGAAATCCTTTTAAATAAATCAACTGCCTGTTTCTGACCAGAAACGGTATCGCTAGTAATTATTTCGTAATTTATATCAGGAAACATATTACCTATTTCTTCCGCAACTCTTTCAACTCCCGGGCCACAGTGGACTAGAACACCTTCAGCTTCACACTTTGGACAATTGTCCTCAGAATGCCGGGAATAACCACAATGGTGGCAAACCATAGCACCTCTAAGACGATGTGAAACTAACCAGGCGGAGCAATGTGGGCACTCCATTCTATACCCACATGCTCGACAAAGAGTAAGGGGGGCATAACCTCTTCTGTTTAAAAACAGTAGTGCTTGTTGCCCTGAGGAAAAGCAAACTTCCAATCCGTCTCTTACCTTTGGTGAAATCCATTCTTTTCCAGTCGCCGTTGTGCTGCGCATATCTACCGCCTCAATATTCGGCAATGTGGCAACTCCATATCGATCTTGAAGTTTCACCATCTGGTATCTACCAAGTTCTACATTTTGCAATGTCTCTAGTGATGGTGTAGCTGAACACAAAACTATTAAACAATTTTCCAATAAAGCCCGGGTAACTGACATATCACGAGCATGATAGATCACACCATCTTCCTGCTTAAAACCCGTATCATGCTCTTCGTCTACAACTATTAGACCAAGATTAGTAAAAGGTAGCCACAGTGCTGAACGAGCTCCTACAACAACATTTGCCTTACCTTCGGCTACTGACCTCCATGCCCTCCGCTTCGACGCTTGACTTATGTCCGAATGCCAAACTTCTGGCTTAGTCCCAAATCGAGAAGTAAACCTTTCCAACCACTGTGTTGAAAGAGATATTTCAGGCAACATAACCAAAATCTGCTGCCCTAATTCAAGAGATTTTGCTATAGCCTCAAAGTAAACTTCAGTTTTACCCGATCCTGTTACACCCTCTAAGAGTGTCACACCGAAAGTTCCTTCTATAATACGCTGTTTTAGTATTTGCGCCGCGTAGTTCTGTTCTGTCGAAAGCTTATTTTCTTGATACTCCCAATTTCGTGTTGACGGTCTCTCCTTCTCCGACGAACAATCCCTTTTTAGGCAGCCTATAGCCACAAGACGATGAATAACACTTAAACTAACTTTGGCATGATTAGCCAAATACTTAGCAGTTCGCGGTTCACCATCCTCAAGCACTTTAATCACACGTTGCCGAGCAGATGTATTTCTATCAGGAAGCGGCCCTCCTATCACATAGAATGGGACTACTTTTTTTGGCTCTAGTGCGGCTGGCACACTCATTGCCATTCGCAATACTGCCCCTTTTTTTGAAACAGTATATTCGGCTACCCATTCTACTAGGTCGCGAAGAGGCCTTGGCATTGGAGGAGCCTCATATTGATACACAATAACTTTCAAATGTTCCGAATCAAGTTCACTTGTCGCGTTGTCATGTGTCTTGTGCCAAATCACGCCCGTTACCACTCGGTGTCCAAATGGCACCTTAACATATGAGCCATCTACCACTTCCTTGCCATATGGCATCAAGTAGTCATAAGCCTTATCTATACCAAGAGGTAATAACACAGACACCCTTTGCCCATTTTTGGCAGCATTATTCTGCGATAAAGTGGTATGATCATTATCCATCCGCTAGAATGTGCCAACGACTCGCCTTTGTCTCAAGTAACATCATTGTACAGATATGTTTGAAATTTTACGTACCAAGTTGATAGCAGCATATAAGAGAGACCTGAGAAAGGATTTGCCAAATGAAATTCTTCGTTGATACCGCAGAAATTAAGGAGATAGAGGATCTAGCAGATACTGGCCTTCTCGATGGAGTTACAACAAATCCATCACTAATACAGAAGTCTGGCGGTGACTTTTTTGAAACGATAAAAAAAATCTGTACCATTGTTTCTGGTCCAGTAAGTGCTGAAGTTACAGCAACGCAAACCGACTCGATGGTTAACGAGGGTCGTCGGTTAGCAGATATTGCACCAAATGTGGTCGTTAAATTACCTTTAACTTGGGATGGTTTAAAAGCATGTAAGACACTTAGCCAATCTGGAACTATGGTTAATGTTACACTCTGTTTTTCATCTGCCCAAGCTCTTCTTGCGGCAAAAGTCGGAGCCACTTTCATTTCGCCTTTTGTTGGAAGATTAGATGATATTGGACACGATGGCATGATTCTGATTGAAGAAATCACTTCCATTTATTCTAACTATCCCGATACATTGCAAACAGAAATACTAGTGGCTTCAATTAGAGACCCGATTCATTTATTAGAAGCAGCAAAATTAGGCGCCGACGTGGCAACTGTACCGCCTGATATAATACGGAAACTAGCAAACCACCCACTTACCGATAAAGGACTAGATGCATTCCTAAAAGACTGGGCACTGACAGGTCAGACAATTCTTGGAAAATAACTCATATGGGGAACCATCATCACTGTCTCTAGAACCGTGGATATAAGAAATAAAATTAATCCAGAGAATATTCTTGAGCGGGCTCGGGATTACCGCCTTTTGATAGATAAAACTGTAGGGAAACCATTAGAGGGGTATTCAAAAGATAGGGATGTACAAGTTGTCAGTAAGTCAGGGCTTATAGAAGCGATTGCGTCTTGGAAACATTATTTACTTTCCGAAAAAAGATTTTCCGAGAATACAGTATCTGCCTATTTACTCGACCTTTCATTATTTCTTGCGTGTATCAGAGTTACATATGAACAAAAATCATGGCAGGGCCCGCAACGCAAAATAATAACCTTATCAACGAATGAGTGTTCGGCTACATTTATGGAAAACTTCTGCGAATTTATCAGCCTCGACATACTCAGCAAACTCGACCGAGAAGACATATTAAATTATACTTTATACCGAGTTGAGGCTAATAAAGCGCGGCAGAGTGCTGGTAAAAGCTTTAAAACCGCCCTCCCCTCTGCCAAAACTCCAAATAAACAAGGATACGCAAGAACCTCCACTATTAGAGCAAACTCTGCTTTACGGGGGTTTTTTAAGCACCTCCAAAAAGAACAAGAATATGTATCCAACAACTTAAGTCGAGATTTAAATGAATTAGAAAATCGACTTAATAAGACTCCTAAAACTAAGGCTGATTGGCAAAAATTAAGTGTAAATCGTGATGATTTAATTGATCAACTAAAACGATCTAATGAACTCTTAAATGGGTTTAAAAAATTTAATCTAGGTCAAACAAAATCTCACAAAATTCTTCCGAAACCTATACCTGTGAATAAGTGGGAGGAACTCCTATCAATAGCTGAAAACTGGAAATATGATAATAAAACACAACCACTTCCGTGGGTAATAAAAAGAAATGTCGCAATTCTATTTTTACTTTATGGGTGTGGCCTACGTATTAGTGAAGCACTCAGTCTAAAGTGGGTTGATGTTGACGGGAAAGATACCCTATTAATTAAAGGTAAAGGCGATAAGACGAGACCTGTACCTATATTACCCCTTGTGAAGCAAAAAATTAATGAGTATCGGCATGCATACCAAAAACATACACGGACTGAACTAAACCTGAATCAACAAATCTTTTTCGGTGTCAGAGGCAAACCTCTCAGTCCACGCAGTGTTCAAGATTTAATGGTTCGATTACGTGATACGCTTAATCAACCACCTTCGTTAACACCACATGCATTAAGGCATAGCTTTGCTACCCATATATACAACAGCAGTAAAGATCTCCGGGCAATAGCTGACCTTTTGGGGCACAAAAGCCTTGAGACCACTATTCACTATACTGCAATCGATGATGAAGAAATTAAAACCACCCATAAAAATACTCACCCATTGAATAAAAAGAAAATTGTTTGGGATGAAGACTCTGGTCAATTTACGCTAACAGAACCATGTGATGATGCTAATTGAAAACGGAAACATTACATAGCATTATATATGAATTGCTCGTCGATTATAAGCCAAAGCAGCCTCTTTGACCCCCTCATTCAGAGTTGGATGTGCGTGACATGTACGAGCCATATCTTCTGCAGAAGCACCAAGCTCAATTGCTAGAACGGCTTCCGCTATTATGGTGCCTGCATCAGCTCCTAAAATGTGCACCCCAAGCAAACGATCTGTATTTTTATCCGCTAGTATTTTTACGAAACCTTCTGTTGCTGACATTGCACGGGCTCTGCCATTTGCAACAAATGGAAACTTCCCAACAGAATATTCTAGTCCCATTACTTGCAATTGTTCCTCAGAATAACCAACCGAAGCAAGTTCTGGCTGAGTATATACAACACTTGGGATAGCTTCATAATTAATCTTGGGATTCAATCCCCCGATAATCTCTGAAACTGCAATTCCTTCATCCTCAGCCTTATGAGCCAACATCGGCCCACGTATGACATCCCCAATGGCGTAAATACCAGAGACGCTGGTTTCAAAACGATCGTTGACTTCAATTTGACCGATTTCATTGAGTTTGACACCGGCGTAGTTTAGACCAAGTCCTTCAGTAAACGGCCTACGACCTATTGCTATTAATGCGACATCTGTCTTCAGCTTTGTCTCCACCCCTTCAGATACAGACTCTAAAATTAACTCAACCTCATTTTCGTTAAGAATACCTTCTTTAACTCTAGTACCTAACTGAAATTTAATTTTTTGTCGCCTTAGTAATTTGTAAAATTGATCTGTTACTTCATCATCCATTCCTGGTAGAATTTTATCAAGATACTCAATCACCGTAACCTTGGCACCCAGCCGACTCCAAATACTAGCCATTTCCAGCCCAATATAACCCGCGCCAATCACTGCTAATTGCTCAGGCACTTTTGTCATCGAAAGGGCACCTGTAGAAGTTAAAATTCTGGTTTCATCCACTTGAAGCTCTTTAAGGCTAGTGGGCGTGCTGCCTGTCGCAATAACTATTGTTCGCGCGCTAAGAGAAGCTACTTCGCCGTCCTCAGTTTCAACACATACCTCTCCAGACTCTCCTAGACGGCCAAGACCAACAAATCGAGTAATATCATTCTTTTTGAAAAGATGTTCTATGCCTTTGGTCAGGTCATCTACTACTTTCTGTTTGTGGCTCATCATCAGAGGTAAATCAAAATGCACATCTTCAGTTACCACGCCATGGCGAGGTAAAATCTTTTTTGCATGTACATATTCCTCAGTAGCATTCAGCAGTGCCTTAGAGGGAATGCAACCTACATTGAGACATGTGCCCCCAAGCTTTGTATCCCTTTCAACACAAGCAACACTCATGCCCAACTGCGCCGCGCGAATTGCAGCAACATAGCCTCCAGGCCCCGATCCGATTACGACTAAGTCAAATGCATTTGTTTTATCACTCATTTTAGCCCAGCCTAGTGTTAGTTTTATAATTTCTTTATTAGAAAGCTTAATTAATAAAGCAGAAGGTTAATAAAATTCATCAATGAGTCTATGAAATTAACTGATTCTTCATTGTGGCTCCAATCACTGCCGGTGTGTCTGAAATTATAACCCCAGCACTTCTCATTGCTTCAATCTTATCCTCAGCTCCACCTTTGCCTCCAGAAATAATCGCGCCAGCGTGACCCATACGTCTTCCTTCCGGCGCAGTTACTCCAGCTACAAATCCAATAATTGGTTTTTTAATAGTATGATTGCGAATAAAACTAGCTGCGTCCTCTTCTGCAGTCCCTCCAATCTCACCAATCATTACGATTGCCTCAGTTTCCTTATCTGCAAGAAACATATCCAAGCAATCAATAAAATTAGTCCCATTAAGAGGATCCCCACCTATGCCAATACAGGTGGATTGTCCTAAGCCCACAGCCGTAGTCTGAGCCACAGCTTCATAGGTGAGTGTTCCAGACCGCGAAACTATTCCAACACTTCCTGACTGATGAATATGCCCCGGCATAATACCAATCTTACAAGCACCCGGGGTTATGATACCGGGGCAATTCGGGCCAATTAACCGGCTATCTGATGCATCTAATGCTCGTTTTACACGAACCATATCAAGAACAGGAATCCCCTCTGTAATACAAACAATCAACGGGATTTCTGAATCAATAGCTTCTAATATGGCATCTGCCGCAAATGGAGCCGGCACATAAATTACGGTCGCATCCGCACCCGTAGCAGCAATCCCGTCGGAAACAGTATCGAACACTGGTAACCCAAGGTGGGTGGTACCACCTTTACCTGGTGTTACTCCACCAACAACGTGTGTTCCATAACGAATAGCTTGTTCAGAATGAAAGGTTCCTTGTGCTCCAGTAAAACCCTGACAGAGAACTTTTGTTTGCTTATCTATTAAAACTGCCATTAATTTTTCTCATTTATTGCCAAAACAATTTTTTCTGCTGCGTCGTCAAGATCTTCAGCTGAAATAATAGAATATCCACTTTCTGCCAAGATATCTGTTCCCATTTCCACGTTTGTCCCTTCAAGACGTACGACTAGAGGAATATCAATACCGATCTCTTTTACAGCAGAAATAATACCTTCAGCGATAACATCACATCGCATTATTCCACCAAAAATATTAACTAAAACGCCCTTAACACTGGTGTCAGATAATATGATTTTAAATGCTTCAGTGACCCTTTCTTGAGTGGCACCACCTCCAACATCTAAAAAATTTGCAGGCTTACCACCTTTCAGTTGTATTATATCCATCGTTGCCATCGCTAACCCTGCCCCATTGACCATACATCCGATAGAGCCGTCCAATTTAATATAATTTAGCTCATGTTCTGCTGCTTTAAGTTCGATAGGATCTTCTTCATCCTCATCACGCAAAGCGACTATATTTGGTCTACGATAAAGTGCATTATCATCAAAATTCATTTTTGCATCTAACGCGACTAGGCCATCAGTAGCAGTAACAACCAATGGGTTGATTTCTAGCATACTTGCATCTGTTCCAAGAACTGCTTCATACAACGAGGGAAAAAGCTTTAAACCTGATTTTAGGGCGCCATTTTTAAGCTCCAACCCATGGGCCAGTTTACGAGCATGGAAAGGCTGGAACCCAGTAGCTATATCTATCGTCACGGTCTTAATCTTATCTGGAGTTTTAGACGCAACTTGTTCTATTTCCACGCCACCCTCACGTGATACCATGAAAGCTATTTGGCTTGAAGCTCGATCAACGACAACACCGACGTAAAGCTCGTCGATAATCTTGCAACCTTCTTCGATATACACCCTTCGAACCTCTTTTCCGGAATTACCGGTTTGATGGGTTACCAGTTTCTCCCCAAACATATTTTTTGCACAATTTATTGCTTCCTGCTTATCTCCAAATATTTTGACTCCACCAGCCTTTCCTCGACCGCCAGCATGAATTTGAGCTTTTACTACCCAAATAGGCCCTGTAAGTTCCTCAACCGCTTTTTCAGCCTCGTTGGGGTTAAGCAATACCTTGCCCCGAAGAACCGGAATTCCATAAGTTTTTAGGATATCTTTGGCCTGATACTCGTGAATATTCATGAGGTATTTCTACTTTCCAAGCTTTTTAATGGCATCAATTAATGTTTCTACAGATCGAACAGACTTCCTAAAAGCAGTTCGTTCGCCTCTATCCAGCTTAATCTCAATAATGCGTTCAACACCATTTCCACCAATCACGACTGGCACTCCAACATAAATCCCACGAACGCCGTATTGTCCGTTTAACTGGGCGGCACAAGGTAAAACACGCTTCTTATCCTTAAGATATGATTCCGCCATTTGAATAGCTGCAGATGCCGGAGCATAAAAGGCTGAGCCAGTTTTCAATAGACCCACAATTTCCGCACCACCATCTCGGGTTCGTTGAACTATTTCATCAAGTCGATCTTGTTTTAGCCAACCCATGTTTACAAGGTCCGGCAAAGGTATGCCTGCGACCGTAGAATATTTAACCAACGGCACCATAGTATCCCCATGACCACCCAAAACAAATGCTGTCACATCTTCAACGGAAACACCCAGTTCTTCAGAAAGGAAGTAACGGAATCGTGCAGAGTCCAGAACTCCTGCCATACCAACGACCTTTTTTGCGGGAAGTCCGCTGGCCTTACGCAAAACCCACACCATTGCATCTAAGGGGTTCGTTACACATATGACAAATGCGTTTGGACAATATTTTTTAATTCCAGCACCAACTGAATTCATTACGCTAGTATTAATACCTAAAAGATCGTCTCGGCTCATACCTGGTTTCCGTGGCACTCCAGCTGTAACAATTACAACCTGAGCTCCCTTAATTGAAGCGTAACGCTTTGAACCAGAAATTAGTGCATCGAATCCTTCTAGTGATGAAGATTGCGCCAGATCCAATGCTTTTCCCTGAGAAAGACCCTGGGCAATATCGAAAAGAACTACATCTCCTAATTCCTTTAATCCTGCAAGATGAGCAAGGGTGCCGCCAATATTTCCAGCCCCAATTAGTGCAATTTTATTTCGTGCCATAATTTACTCCAAAGTTTGATCGTGCGTTGTATCCACAGAAGCCAATTGCCACAAGCCCCTCCTATCAAAGTCATTCTAAGTGATATAGTCAAAATCCAAACAACCACATTCTAGAATAGGCAATTTCCTATCCAACCTTCAACGCGAAAACTCAACTCCAAGCAAGCCAGGGTCTAGTTCCTTTCTGACAGGGCTTTCTTTACTTCGCTCCCATAATTCCTCTGGCCTAATTGACGTATTTAGTTCTTTTAATCTTGGATAAACTTCACGTGCAAATAGGCGCATTGATTTCAAGGCTTCTTGATCGGATAGAAATCCTGCCTGCCCCATAATTAACATGTGACCAAAACCACCGCTATATTCCCAAAAATTCTTGATTTGAACGTAAACCTGATCAGGCGTTCCGGCAAAAACATTTCCGTATGCCATTTGCTCATTCAGTTTAGGTTTAACTGGCACGTGTGTGCCACTCGCGCCTCGAATGACTTTGGCAGAAATTTGCGGGGAATGGTACCCGGGTGGATTGCTCCATTCTGGAGGTACTTTGTTTGAGTCCATATACCATAATAACTTTCGAGCTCCATCCTCTGCCTCTCGTTCATTTTCCCCAACAAAACAAAGTCCCAAATAAGCTAGTCTATCGTAAGGCGGACAATGGCCATGTTCATCCGTGTAAGCTTGTCGATAACCATCAAAAATTGATCTAACCTTTGCGTAACCCGCCAAGAATACTGCACCTACATAATTGTGTCTTGCCACCTGTTCTGCCGTCTCGGCACTACCAATTGTAATCCATATGGGTGGATGTGGTTGCTGATATGGTCGTGGCCAAATATTAACCTGTCGATGATGATACCACCGCCCCTCAAAATTGAAGGGACCATCATGAGTTGTCCATGCCTTAAGTATCAAATCATGCGCTTCCCACAACCGTTCTGTCCCACGATAAGGCAATACGTTAGCAGGAGCCGCCTCATACGGTACGCTTCGAACAAAACCACATTCTACCCTACCCTTTGAAATTACATCAACCATTGCCATTTCTTCCGCAACCCTAACCGGTTGATTGCGATTAGGTAATGGATTACCCAATATTAGAAGGCGAGCCTTATTAGTTTGCCGAGCCAATATACCCAACATTATGGGAGCCGATGGAACCATGCATGTAGCGGTCTGATGGTGCTCGTTAAGCATGATTTCTAGGCCAATTTCGTCACAAGCACACCACAGGTCAAGGTATTGATTATATAGATCACTCGCAACTTCAGGATCACAGTGGATATTAGGAAGATCAACACGAATTGACCTGTATGTTTCCGACTTAGGGAGATAAGGGTAACAATCTTCTGTAAACCACCACGCTTGCACCCGCCACTCCTTACTTCTTCACCATATTGAAGACTGTATCGACAAAAACATCCGGTATTTCAAAGTGCGGTAGATGACCTGCATTTTCAAGAATTGTCATTTTTGCGTTCTTAATCATTGAACAATAATTTTTCCCATAATCTATCGAAACAATTCTATCGCTTCGACCCCAAATGAAATCAGTTTGCACCTTAATTCGATGTAATCGCCTCGCCAACTTTGGGTTATGCATATATGGTTCCCAAGTGTAAACACCAAGTGCTGTTCTGTTCGCGGCAATTATTTGCAATTCCTCTTCAGATATAGTCTCGAGACTTGGAGCCAAAGATGTATTATGGAATGTAAGATCTATTAAAGGTTCATAAGATAAGGCAAAGACATCTGCAATGTCCCTCTCTTCACGCCCACCAACTTTTACGCCTACCGCATCTACTAAAATTAATTGCGACAAGCGACTGTCATTTCTAATCGCAATCTCTGCAGCGATCCATCCCCCCATTGAAAAACCTATCAAGACAACCTCTTGAAGATCCAAGTGATCTAAGAAATCTAAATATAAGAATACAAGATCGTCTATGTGGTCAAAATGGTCAGGAATTAAAGTGCCCCCAAACCCAGGATGAGTCGGTGCGATCACATTAAAATGCCTTGATAATAAATCAAAAAAATTCTTATCCTCAAACGACCCTTCTCCGCCATGCAGTAGCAATAAAGACTTTCCCTTTCCACGTTGACTAAATCTTACTTTGATCCCGCTTAAATCAATATTATTCGTATTATGTTCTGGCACGTTCACTGCTATTTCCTAAGGATCTTAAGAACGTGAAAAAGTAAAATACATAGCCAGACCCACTGTTTGAATGTATGAATTGTAGCACCTTTCATTAAATTATCAGTATTATGGCTTCATTGTTCCAACTGCCCAATACTGATTTGTAGCATCAAGAATTTGTTCCAAGGTATTAGTTTATAAAACACATCCCAAGCACTTCTAAATGTATTAATTATTTATGGCGTTATATCCGATATTGCAAGTTGTTCCCACTAACCACCGTTTCGATAGACTAGGCTCTAGCCTCACTATTTGATATACGCCTAAATAATTTCTTACGTCAAAAGGAGGTCAAAAATATGACTAAACGATTTTTAGGAAAAACGGTAATTGTTACGGGCGCCGGTTCTATAGGCTCAGGCGTTGGAAATGGGAAGGCCGCAGCGATAATGTACGCAAGAGAAGGCGGTAAAGTATTTGCAGTCGATATAGATTCAAACGCAGCAGCAGAAACGAAAGCTATAATTGATGAGGAGGGCGGAAACTGCTCCATTTACCAAGCGGACATAAGTCAATCAGATGAAGTTTTAGGAATGGTAAGTAAGTGCCTCGACACCTACGAAAAGATTGACGTCCTTCACAATAACGTCGGTATCCTAAACCTTGATGGTATAACCAATATAGCAGAAAAAGATTGGCACCGCGTCATGGACATTAACGTGACAGGATTTTTCCTAACATGCAAAAGTGTGTTACCATCAATGATAGCCCAGAACAGTGGGGTAATTATAAATATATCTTCCGTTGCCGCCATCAGATACTGGGGAGGGCCAGCAATTGCATACAATACCTCCAAAGCAGCTATTATACAATTGACTCAAACTGTTGCACTAGAACATGCTCGGAACGGTATTCGAGCAAACTGTATATTGCCAGGAGTTATAGATACCCCGTTGATTCACCCAGACCCTAACTTACACAGCTCAGATGAAATAGCTGAAATTAAAAATTCTAGGGATGAAATGATCCCAATGGGAAGAATGGGTGAACCATGGGATGTAGCTAACGCGGCACTATTTTTGGCTTCTGATGATGCAAAGTATATTACGGGAACAGACTTAATTGTTGACGGTGGGCTCGTGTGTAATTGCATACCGACATGGTAAACAAAATTACATGAGAGATTTTTCCAAGACTTGTTTAAAAATACTGAATTAATAATGATTAACTGGACTTATCTTCAGCGTAGTTAACTAACCATGTGCTCATTTTACCCTTACCTTTTACTTCTAATTCACCCTGTGGCTCAAACTTAAGATCTGGAACAAGTTTAACCAAATCATAAGTTGCTTCCGATACTTGAACCTGTCCGTCAACCCCAGAGGTTTCCATTCTACTGGCCACGTTCACAGTATCTCCCCACATATCGTACATGAAACGAGATTTTCCAATTACACCACCAATCACAGGCCCACTGTTGATACCTATTCGAGCACTTAAATTAAATTTGTTGTCAATATTAAATTGTTCAATTTCATCTATTGCAGCTAAAGACATTCTAACAGCGCTTTCCGCGTGGTTTCCACTCAACCTTAAGAGGCCTGATACAGCCATATAACTATCACCAATCGTCTTTATTTTTTCGACTTCAAATTTAGTCGCCTGCCTATCAAAACGACTGAATATGTCGTTCAGAAGAGCAACGACCCGTCGAGCTACTAAAGTATTAGCAATTTTTGTAAAACCAACCAAGTCAATAAATACTACCGAAACTTCTTCGTACGTATCATGGATATCTGACCCTTCTTTAAGTCTTTTCGCCACACCATCAGGTAAAACGCGCTTCAATACCTCTTCCGTTTCGTTAGCAGATTTTTCAAGATTCCAAACCAAATTATTATAGTGAACACCTATTTGCCCCGCCTGTGTAAATGGTTCCTGAGAAGCTCGGATGGAAAGGTCTCTTGAATTAGCCTGATCTTGCATTACCTGCAACAATTCTTCTACATCGTCATTGGCACGATGCTCGGCAACATTGAGTCCTGCCTCTTCAGCGGATTGACTAACTCGAATCCCCCAGATCCAATTGACTACGAATATTAGAATAAACGAACTGATAAAAACCACGCCAAAACACACTGATATACCAAGTGCTTGAACGCCTAACTGCTCAGCCCTATTCAGACCTGTCCCCAAAACATCTGGGTTTCCAAAAATCCCCACTGCCAAGGTTCCCCAGATTCCCGCACAAAGATGAACCGGGATAGCACCAACGGCATCATCAAGATACAGACGTTCCAAAAGCTTTTCACCAAATGCAACCGCTATTGCCCCCATTGCACCAATGAGGATAGCTTCATATGGTGCCACTGAATGACAGCTTGCAGTAATTGAAACTAAGCCCCCAAGAAGGCCATTCATGATTTTTAAAACGTATGGTCGCTTATAAACAACGTAACATATTATAATAGTAGCAACCAAACCACTCGTTCCCGATAAAATGGTGTTCATCAAGACAATTGGAACGCTTTCATTAAAAGCTCCTGCACTGCCACCATTAAACCCAAACCAGCCAAAGAAAAGTAATAATGTGCCTAATAATGATAACGGAACGTTACTTCCGTTAAATTCTCGAACTGATCCGTCTTTTCTAAAACGCCCAATTCTGGGTCCAAGTATAATGATAGTAGATAGGGCTATCGTACCTCCGAGAGCATGGACTACCGTAGACCCAGCAAAATCAACAAAGCCCATTTCGTACAACCATCCGCTTTCATTCCATGCCCAATGTCCTATCAAAGGGTAAATAAAAATAGCGCCGATTAATGCTATAAATAGATATATTGAAAATTTTAACCTTTCAGCAACAGCACCCGAAACTATCGTTACGGCTGCACCGCAGAATGCAGCTTGATATATAAACCAGACACTCTCTCTAGAACTATTTGTAATTAGAAAAAACTCTGTAGTTCCTATAATTCCTGAAATAGAAACGCCAAACATTAAGCCAAAACCACATGTCCAAAAGCCAATAGTGCATATACCAAAATCGCATATATTTTTTAAAGCTGTGTTGATATTATTCTTATTTCTTGTTGAGCCAGCCTCAATACACATAAAGCCTGCTTGCATCATCAACACAAGAACGGCACACAATAGTATCCAAAGTGAATTAATTGTTTCAGCCATAAATAACTCAAATTTAATTAGCAACTAAATTGGTTGAACAAATGCATTAGATCTAGCAGGATTTTCTGAGAGGCAAACTATAACAAGAAACATATCGAGAAAACATCAAGACAAAGAGGTCAAAATATCGATAATTACCAGACTAAAGATGCGCATAGAGAGAAGATACGATTTCTCTCCCTCTATCAGTTTCATTTAACAATGAAATTGTTTCCGCCGCATCTGAATACAGGTTATTCCAGAAATAATCAGGAAAGTTTTTTCTAAATTCTTCCAGGGTCTGGAAGTTGAAATCTTTTAATGCCCCGCCTTCCTTTGCTGACCAATATAACCTAACAAGCTCTTTGTTATAATTTGCATTAGACATGAGTGATATTATTTGGGTGGCTCTGCAATATTTATCTGTAACCGTTAATGTATTTTGATTTCCAGTCTTACCAATATCAGTATTGAGAATTGCAGAAGTAACAATGTCAGTGTTGATAACATTCTGTAGTAGTGGTTCTTTAGAAATAAATAAAACGCTTCTATCAGTACGAAATTTCCACAAAGCAGAGTCAGTAGATTGTTCTTTTACCGATATTGACTTGCCATCTTGAATCTCAAACTTATTTCTTTTATCTCCTGGTAATATTCCCCTAACTATTCCGACATTACAAAAGAGTACCGAGCACATTATATTCAAAGCCTCAGGGCCTCTTACAAACCCATTTCTAGCATAAAGGCCTCTAATAATTGCTAAAGCAACTTTGGCTCCCGAAACAGTATGTGCGAAGGAAAAATATAGACTATCACTCTTTGCCATTCTGGTTAGAGCCATACGAGAGATAGCAGCCATGTTAGACGCGATATTTATACCGTTGGCATCATGCCGGTCTAAAATACTATCAATTTCTACCGCCACCTCATTAATTGCAATGTCTACAAAGCGGATCATTCGAGCTAACCTATTTTTTTACCAATTTCATAGCTGACTTGTTGCATAAATGAAAGAACTGCAACATCGGGTTCTTCAGCAAGCAAGCTATAAAATTCTAGAACATGTGTAATACCCTCATTTCCAAAAACTGGGAAAGCAAATGCCCCTCTGACACCAATGTCCCCGGCCACCTTTGCCCGGGGGAAGTTAGGGTCTATAGTCACATCAAGTATCCATTCAGGTTTTTCACTATGAAATACGCGACCAGGCAATCCCTCACCTGACCTAAAATCTGTTTCGTTAGTAATTTCCTTAAAACGGCTCACTCCACTTAGTCTAGACGACAAATGCCAAATTTTGGTGGGGGTTAAACTTTTTCCACCTCCCAAACATTTTACTTGATATGCATGCCCCACAGGCCACCCTTGATATTCGCATACTTTAGTCAAAGCGTGTTTTATATGTAAAACAGGATTATTGTTTTTGGCATTATAATTGGCAATTTCGGCCAATAATTGAATGCCAGACTTCTCAAGAATCGCACGGTGCGTTTGAGAAAAAACATGGTAATTCAGATTTGATACCCACTGGCGACCCTTGTCCGTAGCATTCAAGTATTTAATTGCAACTTCTAAATGAGGTTTAACAAAGTTGTAAAAAAAAGTAGGATAGGAAGCTCTCAGATCCCCCGGTGATTTGTAACCGAATTTTGCAGCTGCACCCGTCTCCAAAAACTCGTAAAATAAGCATGGTATTTTCTTATCGTAATGCGGGTCAGCAAGTTGCCCTATTAAATCAGCACAGCCAACCAAAGACGCCAGTTCAATGGCATCTATCCCTTCTCCACTCACGCTGTTTCTTTTGTCTGGTATAGGAAATTGAGTATAACTGATCATATCGCATAATAGGTCAGGATTGATGACCTCATTCCATTTTCTCTGCTTTACAAAAATCTTACCTCTCTCCACGTGGTAAGGAGTTAAGCCAGCATCGGTAGCATCTAATTTTAGTTTTATCTTGCTTCCTTTACTAGATACAAATTGCCCCTGCTCGTCATCCTCTTTCAAAATATTTTTTATATATCCAATATCGTGGAAAAGAAGAGCTATAGTATAGTGCAACCAATCAATGGCATTTAATTGTCCCTCTAATAACTTTTTACCTAAGAAAATATCCTGACCACATAGCGTAACTAGACATGTATGCTCTACATCATGATAGAGCGCATCACTCCTACTAATTAGATTTAATGATGTGTGAACAGCATCCGCAATAATATCCGAATAGCTGTCAGGGCTATCTCTGAAAATTCTCTCACGATCCTTTTCCAAAAGATCAATAAAAACTTCGGATATATTATCAAGCATTACATACCTCAGACCGATCTGCCAAATTCTATACAAACCAACCTGATACTACAGAATAACAGAAAAGTTTCAATAGTTCCAATGTGTTGAGGCTAAAACAAAACTGACAACCCTAAAACTCAGTGCTTAGCCAACAAGGCTGTAGCTATACTCTAAAACATTCGCCTATCTAATTTATTATTTTAGATAATTAAATAGCGCAGCAAAAACTTGCTAACATATAACAAAAAGTTATCTATCACATATTACATTTTTGAGACTATGTTTTTGATGGTTCAACATTACTTCGGTTAACTAAAAATAGGCCTGCAGATAAGAGGGCTAATGCAACCCAAATCCAATAACTAGGAATCTCGCCAAAAACCAGTATAGCCCAGAATACCCCAGCTAAAGTTGCGATAAAATTTCCCGATGAAAAGAATACAGGCCCTGCTAATCTCACTACTTCGTAGAGTACTACATAGAAACCAGCATTAACGACCATGTAAATAATTAATGCCCAGTCACCAATACTCATAGGCCCCGAAAAAATCCACAACTGGCCTGTTGCCGCCATGATTGGCGTCATAATAAGGGTTGCCACTACTAACAGCGCAAATGCACTATCGTAAGAGCCGGCATTAGAAGGACGTATTAAAGCCGCTAAAATGGCCATGATAGCAAAACTAAAAGGCACGGTTAAAGCAATAACCATCCATATCCAAGCAGACGAGTCCGGTAGACTCGTCTCAGGCAAAAGAATACAAAGTACACCTCCAACTCCTGCAGCTATTCCAATTACTCGTATATACCTCAGGCGGTCCAACCTTAAGCCTATTGCTAGGATATAAGTTAAAATCGGCGCTAAAGTAATTACTAGACTTAGGACTGCAGGCGGTATGTTTGGAGCAACTATAGCCAGCATTGTGTACGGAAAGGCAAGACCGAATATCCCAGAAGCGAGATAAAACAAAAGATGTTGTTTTGATAATTTAGGAAACTCTCGTCTCGCTAGAATAACAGGAAATAAGAGAATAACCGCGCCAAAACTAGACCAAAAGGTATAGGCAAAAAAGGGTATTCCCTCGTCCATCGCAAGTCTCGTTATGGAGAAGGTTGCTCCAAAACAAATCTCTCCACCTAGCAACAGTAGCAACGGCAGCATTTGCGTTGATATTCGCACGGTTATGAAATACCTACTAACATTTTATCCTGAACCACTCTCATTATTATTTTCTCAAATTCGAACCAATAAACGCTGTCTGGCTCGCTCCATTCCAAAAACTCAGATCAAAAATGCTGCTGGTAAAATAAAACAATATATTAAGAAATAGATTTATTAAAAGGCTAAGTTAACTTTTTAACTGCTGCCACAAGATTTCCATTGTGTTGTAACAAACTATCTGTAAGTGCCACAATTAAAGAATTTGGGATGCTGAGTGGTTCTATTGACAATAACATCTTTACAGCTGCTTCTTCATGGGTTTGCCCAAACCAACTGGCTAATACTGCTAATGCAATAGCAGGCGATCGGCTTAAACCAGCATGACAGTGAATAAGAATTGGTTTTCTATTATCCCCGTGTTCGATAAAATCTAATGCAGATTTGATGTGTAGTTCAGTTGGAACAATCAAATCGTCAAACTGATGGACAACATCATCAAATTTTAAAACCAATTGTCGAGTGGGCGTCTCTTCTAACCGAAAAGGAAACGCAGCATCACTATCTTCAATTGTAATGACTGCCCCATATAGAGAGTGATCAACTGCACGAGCAGTCTCCAGATCTCCTATCTTGATAAGTGGAATTTTGCTATTCACTTTCGCCAGTGCACCTATTTAGGCATCCAATAAAAGATGAAACAAATTAACTTATCTTTTTAAGTCAACCTGCTTACTCTCGCATATATGGCGAAAAAATAGAATATTTAAATTTTTATAGGCATTCAATGATTCTGATGTACAATCGGTGTATTATTCGCGTTTATGGAAAAACTAATAATCTATATTCAGGTTTATAACTTCTGTAAAATTTTGTTATCAAGATAGACCCAATTAATTTAATCTTAGCTCTGTGAACATTAAAGGTACTCACACTGAAACCGCATTAGTCTCCTCATCGAGATGGGGACTTATTATACTTGCAGTTACAAGCGGAATAATAGCTGCTATGCAAGTAGGAAAAGTGCCTCCAACCTTACCAACTATCTCAAATGAATTAGAGCTTACTCGCACTATGGCGGGTCTTGTTGCTTCACTATTTTTTTTGGTAGGGGCTCTATTGGGTATTGCCATAGGGACACTTGGAGACCGTTTGGGAGAATATAAACTACTTCTTATGGGGCTTATTTTAATAATTATTGGAAGTCTCATCGGCGGCCTTGTTCCAAATGGCAACGTTCTGTTGGCCACACGAATTATTGAGGGCTTGGGGTTCATGGCCATAGTCGTCTCTGCACCAAAAATAGTACTCAACGCTGCTCATCCTCGGGATCAATCTCTGGCAATTGCTATATGGACAACATTCATGCCAGTTGGAATCGCATTTATTATGGTAATATCCCCATTTCTTATAAATGCAATAGGATGGCAAGGCATTTGGTTATTTAACTCTGCACTAACAGCTCTCTATTTTGTAATTTTGATTATCTGCTTTGCACCAAAAGACTGTAAGCAAAAAAATATAGCACAACAACTGGGGTTCGATTGGGCCGGCGCTAGGATACTTATTATGCGGCCGGGGCCCTGGTTGTTTGGCGCTTGTTTTACACTCTACTCGCTTCAGTGGTTTGCAGTGATGGCTTGGCTTCCAACATTTCTTATTGAAACACAACAGAAATCACTAACTAGCGCTGCATTATTTGGGTCATTGGTAGTTATCGCTAACGTAATAGGTAATACCGGTGCTGCCTGGTTAATGCACAGGGGAATCCCACGTTGGTTACTTATTGGTTTTGCATTCTGTGTAATGGGCGTGATTGGTGCCTTAATATTTTCTGGTGAAACGAATTCAGGTTTAAAAATTCCTCTTGCTATAATTTTTAGCGCGCTTAGTGGTGTACTACCTACAGCGTGCCTAGCTGGCGCCCCTGCACATGCACCACGACCAGCACAAATTGCCATGGCCACTGGTTTTGCAATGCAGGGAGCAGCGCTTGGTAGCCTCTTAGGCCCTCCGTTATTAGGTGCCATTACAGGTTATTTTGGAAACTGGGAAGATTGCTGGTGGATTATGTTTGTTTGTCCACTAATAGGCCTTGGTTTGGTTGTTAAGCTTAGAATTTCCGAGCACAGATTAATACAAACAAACTAAAAATTAGGCAAAACGAAAAAGATTTTGACTGATAAATCTTCGTCAACAAAATTATCCCTACACGGTATTCATAGAGATTCTGTCAATTTACAATATATTAGAGCGATACGCGAAGTTATATTCCTACAAAAACAAATTCTACTTCGGTTAAATGCTTAATCGACTTAATTTTCATTCTAGTAAATAAAAATTTAGGCGTTAAAGTTAAATAATCAATTTTGCTCACTAGTTAGGAGTAACAATGGAACATTCTACTAGGGACTCTCATGAGTTAAAACTCATCGAATATTCCAAGAGCTTAATCCCAACGCTCCGGGGTCGCGTCCCCTCATGCGAGGCGCTTCGGCATGTTCCAAATGAAACAATTGAGGATGTCATTCGCGGAGGCCTCATTAGATCTACTGCGCCTAAGCGCTTAGGTGGCGGAGAGATTAATTATCATACAGCGATGCAAATTTGTGCTGCGATTTCCAATGGTTGTGGTTCAACCGGCATTGTCGTTGCAAATATGATGGGGTGCACTCTAACAGCAGCTCTCTGGCCAGAGGAAGCACAGAATGTAATATGGAAGGATTCTGTAGATACAATTATAACAGGTACTCTGATTTTTCCTAAGGGAGAAGCAAGGCGCGTAAAAGGAGGATATGTGCTGTCTGGACAATGGCCGTTTGGCAGTGGGATTTTAGCGTCATCATGGAATATGTTTGGCGCGGTAGTGCAACCTGATAGCGAGCACAGAGAAACTGAATTACGTATGTTTCTTGTCCCTAAAGCTGATTGGAGTGTTATCGATACGTGGGCAGCCTCCAGTTTAAGGGGGTCCGGCAGTCATGACGTACTTGTAGAAAACAAATTTGTACCCAACTTCATGACAATTTCCGCCTATGACCAAAAGGGAAACTGTGCTCCTGGATGCAAAGTCAACTCTGGCCCGGTTTATCGATTGCCAATATTTGCCATGTTTTTCTCATGGCTCGGATCGGTAGTACTTGGAATAGCCGAATCTGCAGTTGATCAATTTCTTATTGACACAAAAAGTAGGATCACAGTCTATACCAATAAGAAACTTACCAGCCTTTCACCTATTCAAATTAAAGCGGCCGAAGCGAAAATGTCCGTAGATATTGCTAGAAAAATCTACCTCCAAAATTGTGAAGAAGCTATGAATTTAGCACTCTCCAACTGTCAACCTACACAGCAAGAACGAGTGAAATGGCGGGGTGAAGGCGCATTTGCTGCGAGAATGTGTGTCAGTGCTGTAGACATACTCCATACTGCGAGCGGAGGCAGTGGCCTTTACGACACCAATCTAATTTCGAGAGCATTTAGAGACATCCATGGTGCACAAGCACAAATAACACAAAATTTTGATGTAAACGCTACCACCTATGGCCGTTATCTTTTAGGAATTGAGACTGACAACGACCTACTTTAATATTAGAAGGTATAGGTAGGCATCCAAAATAATAAATAAAATATTGCCACAAAAATAAATAGTCTAACTAATAATTGACAATAATTTCCAAGTTTTTGAGGTACAGTCATGACGACATTGGCAAAAAATAAAAAAATACTTCGCGGCTGGTTAAAAGCCTTGCAGTCAGGAGACATTGAAAAAGTTGAGTCACTTCAGTCAAAAGATTGTGTCTGGATCCTTCCAGGCTCAAAAAAGCTTGCTTGGGCTGGTCGGTGGAAAGGTGTAGCCAGACATAAGTTGTTTATAAAAAGAATTAGGGAAACAGTAGACTTTAACAAGGGCGGCATGCAGTTTCATGAATTTATCTGTGAAGGCTCCCGAGTTACAGTTATCGGCCAAGAGATTGCACGATCAGTATCTAAAGGCAAACGTTGGAATGTAACCTTTGCGTGGGTCTTTACAGTTAAACGAGGGAAAATCGTCCAATGGGAAGCCTTTGAGAATACAGAGATCATTGCTTCCTGTTACTAAAAATTTATTGTTTAAAGTGCTCTAAACAGATTCCCTTGTTATGAGTCTCAACAGTTTAAGTTTGAATAAAATACCGATTATCACCTGATAAAACTAAGCAAGTTAAAGTGTTCGTATAATAGGCTCCTGTATCTATCCCAATACGATTATGCCTGATTTCTGGTCGGTCATAAATTGTATGACCATGCACTACCATATGATCGTGATCAGCATCTGATTCGGTAAATTCTTTCCTTATCCAAATAAAATCCTCTAACTTCTGATTTTCCAGTTCAACTCCTGGTTTTATACCTGCGTGGACAAAAAGGTAATTACCCAAAATTTGAAAGTACGTAAGAGATTGAAAAAATTTAAGATGACTTTTTGGCAAGTTTAAAATCAATGCATCTCTGATCTCTTTAAAATCTCTTTGATTATGAGATGAATCAGACACTTTTACCCCATAACTTTCTAGTGTATCTAAACCTCCATATTGGAACCACTGAGATCCGATTGCCGGATTGGCCAAAAATTGTAAAAGCCAAGCTTCATGATTGCCCTTCAGACAGATAATCTCAGTCTCGTCCAATGTTCGCGAAGAAAGTTCTTCGACGACACGATAGCTATCGCACCCCCGGTCAATATAATCACCCAGAAAAATTACTAGATGATTTTGATTATCGTGCAATTGGCGATCATAGACTATTAGATCAAGCAACTGGCACAGTAAATCAAAACGACCATGAATATCGCCCACAGCATATATTTTTGTGTTATTGGGAGTAATAAATTTTTGCCTTTGTAACACGTTTCATTCTTTACTCAACAGAACCTGAAATATCACGGTGACTTCCGTCACAGTAGGGTGGGTGCTTTGTTTTTTTACATCCACACAATTTGGTGTCTGCAGTTTTCCGCGCCCGAAAAACCATTGGCCCCAAACCACTTCCAGCATGTGAGCGATCGCACCAAGGTTGACGATTACTTTTTCCACACTTGCACCATGCATACCTCTTACCTTCTGTGAGGGGTACTTTACACGGCCTTTTCATGGGAATTCTTGGATCTGCGAGCATATTATGCCATGTCAAATGAATACATTTTCCAATTTTTCTTTAATCAAATAATGCAACGGCTCGTGTCCAGCCACCAGATGCACCTTTGATCTTGCACGGGAAACAAGCAACATAAAAACCGTATGGCGGTAATTGCTCCAAGTGCCGAAGTTTTTCCATATGGCAATACGGTGTCTCTATACCAGCATAATGCCCTTCCCAAATAATTTTAGGATCCCTAGTCTCCAGCCACTTTTCCAATGTTTTAGAAAATGGTGCATCCCAGCTCCAACCATCAATACCAGTAACACGAATGCCTTGCTCTGTTAAAAACAGAGTTGCATCCCGCCCCATTCCACACCCAGAATGAATATAATCTTCACTACCGTATAAATCTCCTGCCCGGGTATTAACCAGAACTATGTCCATAGGTTGCAGCTGGTAATCTATCCGCTTTAATTCTTTTTTGACATCTTCCTCGGTAGCTACTGAACCGTCGTCTAAATGCCGCAAATCAAGTTTAACGCCAGGTCGAAAATACCAATCTAAAGGCATCTCATCGATAGTAGGCATTGGGTTTCCATTTTTATCATGAGAATTATAATGGTATGGAGCATCAACGTGAGTCCCATTATGTGTTGTCAATGAAATATGCTCTATCGCCCACCCTTGACCGCCTGGTAAATCTTCCTTTTTCAGGCCGGGAAACAATTCCGTCATTAATTCAGCATTTTCCACGCCCGAAACATACTTTATATCTGGTCGCATAAATGAAGGATCCACCACGGTATCATTATCAAGTGGTTGTGAAATATCAATTATCTTTGACGGCAACTTCATATTTCAATTTTCCCTCTATAAGGATTAGAAGAAATAAATGATCTAGCTTTCTCCTCCAATAGGAGAAAATGGCGCAGGTACTAGAATTTTACTCTCTTGCGTTAGTATCATAGGCAATATTTTTTGTATGTATGCCTTCCAATTTGGATCCTCGAACAATTTTTTTCTTCTGATTGCACGATCATCAAGCGATTTATAACCCCACATGTGAATAATCTGATTTAGTGGCCCAATATCAGTAAAAAAATATCCAACTAAATTTCCAAGAATAGGGCGCTGAATTTCAAGACCCTCGTTTTCGTAAACCTCCAACCATTTTAGGTGTTGCCCTGGGTGCAACGTATATGTCCGTTGTTCTACAAGCATCAGAATTTATTCCTTTGTCAATCAAATTAGATTTAAGACTAGCTATCTTATATACAATCAACGTTAACCCTACATCCAGTTTTTTACGGCTAACAAACTTTTTAATTATGCTATTCTAAAGCTTGTATCAAAGGTAAGATGCTATCCTTATATCTTCTCCAGACTTTAGAACTTCCCTTATACATACGTTGGCGAACTTGAATTCGGCTCGCTGTATTGACCAACCGACTATGCTTATGAAAATTTAAACAGCCACTCTCCCAGTCCAAACCACAATAGGCGAGTATATTTTTAATTTCTTGTTCTGGACATTCAATTAATTCTTCATAACAGAGATTATATAGAGTCCCACCTTGTTTATTTTCCCAAAACTTCATCAACTCCTCGTACATTTTAAAATACCCCACAAGATTATTAAACTCGTATGAATATCCGTTACCTCCTTTGGAAAAATAAGTTTTATAGTTAGACCAGCAAGTTGCTATAGGATCCCTCTTTACATGGATAATCTTCGCATCTGGAAATGCGCTTCTAATAAAGCCAATCCACTTAAAATTTACTGGCATTTTATCAGTGAAAAAGTTTTCTGAAAACTCGCGATCGGAAACTAGCTTCAGATAACTACTCCTGATGTTTTCTATATCACTTGGAGATAGTTCGGGTATCGCGCTTCCATATAATTCTCTACTAATTTTCTGCATGATTGGAATTACAAGTTCACCTAAAAATGGCAGTTCGCCATTTCCATATACCTTTGAGTGGCTTGCCAAAATCTGCTCTACAAGAGTTGTTCCGGAACGTGGCATACCCACTATAAAAATTGGTACTGGGGTCTGGGCGTTGCTTTCGGACTTATTAAGAGATTCTTTTATAGTTGATATACAAATACGATTATTCTCAAATAACTTCCTTATACTGGTAAAAATTTTCTGCTCGTTGACGGCATCGTAAGCAATAATCTGATTCCGAAGATTATTTCCTTTCTGCAAATATAAAAAACTTTGTGAATAATCGTGAATATCTTCATGAGCCTTGGACAATGCAAAATATAGGTAAATTCTATCATTATTCCCTATTTTTGAATCTGATACTAAATGTTTCATTAGATTCAATTGTTTGTCGTCCTCCTCATAAGTTTTCAAGAAACTTAATTCATAATGAGATAAAGCAAAATTTGGATTTATTTCTAGCGCGCTTAAAAAACTATCAATTGCCTCTTTAAGAAAACCTGAACTGGCGTAGGTGTTTCCTAAATTATGATAAGCCTCAACATATTGGGCATTATACTTGAGTGCGTTCAAGTAACATTCAATGGCTTCAGGAATTTCTTCACGCTCTTTGAATACGTTGGCCAGTCCAAAATGTGCTTCACTATGATTCGGCTTGAGTTTTATGGCTCTTTTGTAGCTTGTAACTGCCCCATTTAAATTCCCACTATTCTTATATGTAATCCCAAGATTTGTATGCGCTTCCACGTAATTGGGATTAATTAATATCGCTTTCTTTAGAGCAGTAATAGCCTGATCTAGAGATAATGAACGTGCCAGTGCAGTTGCCAAATTATTATGCGCTTCAGCATAATTTGGATTAATTGCGATTGCCTTTTTACAACTGAGAATTGCTTCATCCAATCTACCTAATCGGCTTAAAGCAATTGCGAGGTCATTATGCG